>Ga0256404_1004372_pt1 | contig 26888 bp, 22 predicted proteins | sample RumenRJG_01DNA_FD_185990 | JGI IMG/M metagenome (GOLD analysis project Ga0256404, IMG submission 185990) | Bovine rumen microbial communities from Lethbridge, Alberta, Canada - RJG_01 | ecosystem: Host-associated > Mammals > Digestive system > Stomach > Rumen | place: Canada: Alberta | collected...
GCAGGTAGCCTATGCGGGCCACGTCGGCAGGCTCGAGGGGCTTGCCGTCGAGCAGCACCTGGCCGCTGTCGGGGCGCGTGATCATGTTGATGATGCGTATGAGCGTCGTCTTGCCGGCACCGTTGGGACCGAGCAGACCGTAGATGCAGCCCTGCGGCACGTGCACGCTCACGTGGTCGAGTGCCAAGTGCCCAGAATATTGCTTCACTACATCGCTTACTTCGATAAAATCCATTGTTTGTTTAATTTGTCGTTAATTAAAAATTACGGTCACAACCTCGAGTGCCCGCCGTGTGTGCACACAAAGTTAAACCTTTTTATTCCCTATGACGCAACAATGTGGTAAAAAACTACACAAACCTATTCCCAAACTGCGACTGCAACTATCGAAATTGCTGCCCAACCTGCTCCTCTTGCGTTTTTACACTGCCTTTGGCAAGCGTAATTTTAATGCAAAAAAAAACAATTTTCCTTTTGATATTTCAAAAATAAATCATACATTTGTATCAAACTCAAAAACCTTTTAACTCTTCACAATATTTTCAATCAATGAAGTTTATAGTCTCTCTTATCTCAATTATATTATTGGGGGTAAATTGCCCTCACGCATCTGCACAGTCGGTTCAAAAGAAATATTTACACCACGATGAAACAATCGAAAATCCAGCCTGTGATGAGACTATAACTGACTCTGCAACTAATGACAAACTGATAATTCAAAATATTGCCTATAACTACCAATTATTTTCCGACAATGGCGCAAGAATTGATTGCTGTGGAACATTAGATTTATCAATTTCTTTCCCCCAAAATACCAGTATATTGATATTTGAGCGTACAAGATCTCACCTTATAGATCCCGACACCAGCAATCTGAAGTTTTTGATTAAATCAGAATATCCAGTTACAACAAATCTATCCATCCCAGAAATTTACTGGGGCACCTATTTTAGACTTTGCGCAATTCTCTACGATGGAACCAGGATATGCTCCCCAATCTACTCCATAAACGATTATATTGAGAAGACGGACTTAGACGAGCTTTTGAAAGCGTCGGCACTCGAGGAAATAGGCCTTGATAAAATAAGCCTACACATTAGAAATAAGAGATTACATGTAAATACCCCCATGCCATTAAATCTTTCTATTTTCGATTTATACGGCGAAGTAATTTTTAATGGAGATATACAGCAATCAAGTGAAATACCGCTTGATCATATAAACACCCCAATCATCATAGCAAGATATAGAACTCAAAACATCATTAAAACAACTAAACTACAGGTACAATGACAAGACCATCAAGCATCCGTTGGGTAATCCTGCGCCACAGACTAAACAAACAGACTCTACCACGAGGGAAACAGGCATTATGCAATCTATCAGGCAGATTGCATAATGCAAGCAACCAAAGTCGGCAAGGCCAGTCTAACATGAATGAACCGTGACATAGTTGTCTACATCGTTTTTTTAACAAATTTACATCAACAATTTACAACCCACAAAAACTAATTGCATACAATTTAATCTAAGAACAACAACTCTAAACCATATATATATATGAAAAGTAAACTAACCAACAAGTATTGGAGCATCATTTTACTTGCTTTAGTGGCAGTTATGATGTGCGAGTCTTGCTCCAAGTCGAAGGAAGGAAAGATTGAATATATACCTTTCCAAGAGACGAAAGACGGTAACTGGGGAATGATCTCTATGGACGGCAAAGTCTTGTTTAAAGAAGAATTCAAGACCAAACCGACCGTAGTGCGTGATGGCAGATTCTTTGTCAGAACTAAAGAGGGCATTTGGGAGATGTATGATGCCAAAGAGAAACCACGAAAAATAGGTGCCGACTATGCCCACACATCAGGATTTTGCAATGGCAAGGCATTGGTCGCCGAAAAAAACAAGCCCGTGTCTATCATTGACACACAGGGAAAGACCATAAAGTTGCTTGACAAAATCGATGGAAAAGAAGTAGACGGCGTTCGAGCTTTCGTATCAGGATATGCAGTCTTCATGACAACCGACTCTCTATGGGGAGTGATTGATGATAATGGGAAGTGTGTGATTAAGCCTGTGTACTACTCGCTTAACGATTATGGCGATGGAAAATTCATTGGTGTTAATGTCAAATATAAAAAAGACGTTTTGCAGGGGAAAAAAGACAAAGTCAAGATTTCTGTTCTTAACACATCGGGAGAAGCAGTTTTTAACCTCTCTGCGAATAAATACGAAAATATAGGATATTTTTTTGTTGATGGCAAACTCAAAGTAAGTGTTAAGAAAGACGGTAAAGAGATTTACGGCATCATTGATGACAAAGGCAATTATGTGGTCAAACCATCAACCAAGTTGAAGAATATAGGCTCGATACACGGAGACGAATTCACTTACAACAATGGCGAAGGATGGGGATTGATGAATGTCAAGGGCGAGACATTAGTTCGCGCAAAATACGAGTATCTGTATTACGACGAAGACAACATCCTCATAGCCATGACAAAGGATGATGACACTTATGAATTCAAGTATATCGACAAGAAGGACAATCAAATCGGCTCAGATACATATGTTGTTGCCGCTCCCTTTTCTTCTTTTGACAGTGAGCATACTCTTGTCAAACCGAATGACAAAACCTATTCAATTATAGACAAAAAATGCAAACAATTGGAAGGCTTGCCTGACATTATAGACGTTGGCAATTATGTCGGAGAAGACTACGTTGAAAGTGATTACATAGATCTCAAGAAAATGATAGATGGATTTGGTATTACGCAAAATGGAATAGCTGGCCTAACTTTTAGCTCATCGCCCAAAGAAGCTGTGAAAGCCGAAGTCGCTAGCGGCTATGCTACCGCAGATGAAACCCACCCGGCAGGTACTCCTTATTGGTATGACATAACAAACAAAATTACTTTTTTAAAAAATGTAAATGGGATCTATGGCTCAATTGACGTTTCATTCCCTAGCAATCTAAGTAGGCAAACTTATCGAACACGAAGAATAATTGATTATACTATTGGGGATTGGTACTGGTACCACGACGAACAGACTCCAACTGGATATGTTTGGAACAAGATTTCTCCTCAGTACTTTACACTGACAATAGAAAATGGCGGGAAAATGCATGGAAAACTGAGAGATCTACTAAAAGCTTTGATTGCAAAATTTAAGACATTTGGAACAATTGCCAAGCAAAATGACGGGGCAGCTGTGCTTACCCTAAAGAACAAGTTGCGCGCAGTTATACGGATGGAGAAAGACCATGTTTCGGTTATTTGGGGGGACATCAAACCTATAAAAGACATAGATATAAGTAAATACAAAGATATTTCAGAAGAAGACGATCCTTTTAACATATCTTATGGATATTTGAATGGGCTGTTCGAAAACAATTCAGTTGACGCTGACTCTGTAGAGGTAGATTCTACTGAAGCAGATCCCATTGCAACGTATTAAAAGGTTTTAGCGACTATCAGGTAAAGGGATGCACTTGGATGTGCACCCCTTTATCATTCAGGATCATTGTAATCTATCCTATGAAATTATTATTGGAAACTGCGGAGTGAATGAGTTTTTGATGGCAAGGGGGGAGAGAACAAAGTTTTTTTAGTACTTTTGTAAATTCAAATAGAATGGACTGATGAAAATGCTTGATTTTATCTCGATAGTCGCCACAGCAGCCTTGCTTGCAAGCTGTGGCGGCAAGCAAGACGCGGCCCGCGAGGCGAGCGATGCTCCCGCCCAGGCCGTGGTGAACTTTAACGCCGACAGCGCCTATGCCCACGTGAAGGCACAGTGCGACTTCGGCCCCCGCGTGCCCTCGACTCCCGCCCATGAGCAGTGCGGGGCCTATCTCGAAGCGCAGCTCGCCCGATACTGCGACACGGTGTACACGCAGCATGCCGACCTCACCACCCACAACGGCAAGGTGCTGCACGCCACCAACTATATAGGCGTGATCAATCCCGATGCCGAGAAGCGCATCCTGCTCATGGCTCACTGGGATTGCCGTCCCTGGGCCGACAACGACCCCGACCCGGCCAAGCGCCACATGCCTGTGATGGGCGCCAACGATGCTGCCAGCGGCGTGGCTGTGCTGCTCGAGCTGGCCCGCATCATGAAGCAGAAGCGCCCGGGCGTGGGCGTCGACATCCTGCTCGACGATGCCGAGGACTGGGGCACCGACTCTATCGACGAGAGCTGGGCGCTGGGCACGCAATACTGGGTGCACCACACTCACGTGCCCTACTATGCTCCCATGTATGGCATCTTGCTCGACATGGTGGGCGCCAAGGGTGCCACCTTCTACCAGGAAGGCTTCTCGGTCGACGCCGCCCCGTCGCTGGTCGAGAGTATATGGGCCACAGCTGCCGACGCGGGCTATGGCAAGTACTTCATCGCCCAAAAGCTGGGCTATGTGACCGACGACCACAAGTCGCTCATCGACAATCAGATACCCTGTGTCGACATCGTCGACATGCGTCAATCGCCATCGGGCTTCTTCAGTGGCTGGCACACCACCCACGACACGCTCGACAACATCGACAAGGGCACGCTCAAGGCTGTGGGCCAGACGGTGGCCAACTTCATCTACAGCATTCAGCAATAGGCCTGCTGCGAGGCTGCCGCGCCACGCCTGCCTCAAGACCACAGGAGAAAACATAAAGATAAAACAACTATATAATTTTTTATGATACAAGAAGATAACAAGAAGGCACTCTACATCATCACCGGCGCCACCGATGCCATGGGCACTGTGGTGACCCGCCGCCTGGCCGAGCAAGGGCATCCCATCGTGATGGCCTGCTACAACACCCAGCGCAGCGATGAGGTTGCCCGCGAGTTGCAAATCAAGACGCTGAACAAAAACATCTACTCGCTGCATCTCGACCTGGGCTCCTTTGCCGGCGTGAGGGACTTTGTCGACGAGCTCAAAAAGCTCAACCGCCCCGTGGCCGTGCTGGTGAACAACGCCAGCTACATCTCGCGCAAGAGCGAGATTTCGCCCGACGGCTACGAGAAGCTGGTGCAAGTCAACTTCTTGAGCACTGTGCTGCTCTCGCTGCTGGTGAAGCCGCTCATGGTCGAGGGCGGGCGCATCATCTTCACTACCTCGCTGAGCCGCCACATGGTGTCGCTGCCCTACGAGTTCCCGGCGGTGAACAACTTCATGCCCATCGCCGCCTTTGCCCAAAGCAAGCTCGCGCTGTCGCTGTTCTCGATATACCTGAGCACCGTGTTGCGCACGCAGCGCATCAGCGTGAACAGCGTCGACCCCTCGCTGGTGAGCCTGAGCATGGTGAGGATGAACCGCTTCTTCGACAAGCTCGACCTGCACATGAGCCAGCTCGACAAGACCGAGAAGGGCGCACAAGCCATGATGCGGGCCATCAACTCGAGCGACACGGGCTTCATCTTCAAGGGCGCCGACAAGCAAATCAAGGCCTCTACCCTCTTGAAGAACCGCGAGGTGTTTATCAAGCTGTGCAACGACACCATGCGCATCATGAAGAAACAGATCAACGCTGCCAACCAGTGACCCCCGCGCTATCATGAAGATAATAGGCAGCGACACACAACTGGAGCCAGGCACGACAATAGCCACCATTGGCATGTTTGACGGCGTGCACCTGGGCCACGCCACCCTGCTCGACTTTCTCAAGGAGCAAGCGCGGCAGCGCGGGCTCGAGTCGGCAGTAGTCACCTTTGCCCAGCACCCGCAGGCCGTGTTGCACCCCGAGGCTGGAATCAAGATGATAATGACCGTCGACGACAAGCTCAAGCTCATCGCGCGCCACGGCATCGACTGCACGGTGCTGCTCGACTTCACCCGCGAGCTCTCGCTGCTCGACAGCAGCCGCTTCATCGAGCTGCTGCGCGACCGCTACGGGGTGGCTGCTCTCGTGGCCGGCTACGACCACCACTTCGGGCACAACAAGCAAGAGACCTTTGCCGACTATGTGCGGCACGGTCGTGAGCTGGGCGTCGACATTGTGAAAGCCCCCGAGTATCTTGGGGCCTATGCCCCGGTGAGCTCGTCGATCATACGCAAGCTCATTGCCTCGGGCAAGGTCGACGACGCCATGCACTGCATGGGGCACCCCTACAGTTTGGCAGGCAAGGTGGTGCACGGCTTTCACAACGGCAGCGGCATAGGCTTTCCCACGGCCAACGTGGGCGAGCTCGACCCCACTCTCATCCTGCCCCACCGCGGCGCCTATGCCGTGATGGTCGACGTAGCCGGCAAGCACCTCAAGGGCATGGTCAATGTGGGCGTGAGGCCCACGATGCACAACGGCCACCGCCTGTCGATCGAGGTAAACATTTTCGACTTCGACGACGACATCTACGGCATGCCCATCAAGCTTGAGTTTATCAAGTTTCTGCGGCTCGAGTTCAAGCTGGGCAGCATCGAGGAGCTGCGCGCCCAGCTCACCCGCGACCGCGCCCAGTCGGTCAAGATACTCGATGCCTACTGTGCCACCCGGCACGAGGCATGAGCCCCCACAGCTTTGAACGATTACGCTTTTTTTACTTGTAACGATAATATAGAATAAGAAAGAAATACAATGGAAATCATCAACCTTTGCGACCAGAACTCGCTCGTGAGCCAGTTTATGAGCGAGATACGCGACAAGGAGCTCCAGAAGGAGCGGCTGCGCTTCCGCACCAACATCCAACGCCTGGGCCAAATCATGGCCTACGAGATATCAAAGCGCCTTGACTATGAGACCCGCGACACCGCCACCCCCCTGGGCGTGGCACGCACCCACGTGATTGCCGACAAGCTCGTGCTGGCCACCATCTTGCGCGCCGGTCTGCCGTTTCACGAGGGCTTCTTGAGCTACTTTGACCAAGCCGAGAACGGCTTTGTCTCGGCCTATCGCAAGTATATCGAGAAGACCAACGACTTCAACGTCCACATCGAGTATATCGCCTGCCCGCGCATCGACGACAAGGTGCTGCTCATCGTCGACCCCATGCTGGCCACCGGTAGCTCGATGGAGCTCGCCTTCCAGGCACTCATGACCAAGGGTCACCCGGCCCACGTGCACGTGGCCAGCGTCATTGCCACCGACCAGGCCATCGACTACATAGGGCAACGCCTGCCCCTCGACAAGACCACGATATGGACCTGCGACATCGACCACGAGCTCAACGAGCACAGCTACATCGTGCCCGGCCTGGGCGACGCGGGCGACCTGGTATATGGCGAAAAGGAATAATCACACATCTTCCACCCCTCCAACAGCATTGTTGTATGTTTAAAGACTTTTTCGCGATGTTGCGCCGTTTCATACCGCCCTACAAGTGGTATATCGTGTTCAACGTGTTTTTCAACATCATGGCGGCGTTTTTCACGCTCTTCTCCTTTGCCTTGCTCATCCCTATACTGGAGATGCTCTTCGGCCTCAACCACACGGTGTATCAATTCATGCCCTGGGGAACCGGCTCGGTGAAGGCGGTGGTTGTGAACGACTTCTACTACTATGTGCAATGCATCATCTCCACCTATGGCAAGAGCGTGGCCCTGGCCGCCATCGCCCTCGCGCTGGTGGTGCTTGCAGGCGTGAAGACGGGCAGTGCCTACCTGGCCGCGTTCAACATGATAACGATACGCACCGGCGTGGTGCGCGACCTGCGCAACAAGATATATGCCAAGATTGTGTCGCTGCCCATAGGCTTCTTCAGCAATGAGCGCAAGGGCGACGTGATGGCACGCATGAGCGGCGATGTGACCGAGGTGGAGAACTCCATCATGGCCAGCCTCGACATGATGTTTAAGAACCCCATCATGATCATCGTGTGCCTGGGCATGATGATCGCGCTCAGCTGGCAGCTCACGCTCTTTGTGCTCGTGCTGCTGCCCCTGGCAGGCACCATCATGGGCCGGGTGGGCAAGATGCTCAAGCGCAAGTCGCTCAACGTGCAGAACCAGTGGGGCGTGTTGCTGAGCAACATCGAGGAGACCATAGGCGGGCTGCGCATCATCAAGGCCTTCAATGCCGAGGAGAAAGTGAAGCGCCGCTTCGGGCGCGAGAACGAGGACTTCAGGCTCATGAGCCGCGGCATGAACCGCCGCTACGAGCTCGCCCACCCCATGAGCGAGTTTCTGGGCACGTTCACCATAGGCATCGTGCTATGGTTTGGCGGCACCCTCATCCTGGCCGACCAGTCGACCATCTCGGCCCCCACCTTCATCTACTACATGGTGGTGTTCTACAGCATCATCAATCCGGCCAAGGATTTCTCCAAGGCCAGCTACTCGATACAGCGCGGCCTGGCCTCGATGCAGCGCATCGACATGATACTCAAGGCCCAGAACAACCTCGCCGACCCCGAGCACCCCGTGCCCCTCACCCAGATGAGGCAAGGCATCAAGTACGAGGGCGTGCGATTCCGCTACGGCGAGAAGTGGGTGATCGACGGCGTCGACCTCGACATACCTCGCGGCAAGACCGTGGCCCTGGTGGGACAGAGCGGCAGCGGCAAGACAACGCTGGCCGACTTGCTGCCACGCTTCTACGACGTGCAGGAGGGCTCGATCATGATCGACGGCACCGACATCAGGCAATTCACCAAGCACGACCTGCGTGCCCTCATGGGCAATGTGAACCAGGAGGCCATTCTCTTCAACGACACCATCTACAACAACATCACCTTCGGCGTCGACAGTGCTACCGACGAGGAGGTAGTGAACGCTGCCAAGATTGCCAACGCCTACGACTTCATCATGGCCACCGAGAAGGGATTTGACACCAACATAGGCGACCGCGGCGCCAACCTCTCGGGCGGACAGCGGCAACGCTTGAGCATTGCCCGCGCCATACTCAAGAATCCCCCCATCCTCATTCTCGACGAGGCCACCTCGGCACTCGACACCGAGAGTGAGCACCTGGTGCAGGAAGCCCTCGACCACCTCATGAGCGGTCGCACCACGCTGGTAATTGCCCACCGCCTGTCGACGATCAAGAATGCCGACACGATATGCGTGCTGCAAGAGGGCAAAATCGTGGAGCGCGGCACCCACGACGAGCTCATAGCCCGCGGCGGTGTCTACAAGCACCTGGTGGATATGCAGAAGTTTTAAATCCCCCCCCCCTCGAGAGGGCACTCCTTATTTTTCAAGAATCACAGCTTTACGCCTTGAAAACGTTGTCGAAATACATGTCGTGGATGCTGCTGGGCGCCATTGCGGCGGCTGCGGCAGTGGCATTCTACGGCTGGAACCTCGTGGGCGACGACATCGTCTTCAGCCACCGATGGCTCACGGCCTTGTCGCGCAAAGGCCCGTTGCTGGCCTATCCCTACTATGCAGCGGTGCACTGGCTGAGCACCAACGGGCGCATGGCCAACATACTCATGCCGTGGTTCACGGGCTTGCTGCCGCGCGTGGCGACCACGGCGCTGCTCGCCCTCATGGTGGCAGCCCTGCACTGGGCCACCGCCCGCTGCGCCGGGGTGCGCAACCCGTGGGCGCGCATCGTGATATATGGCTTGGTGCTCACTACCCTGCCCTGGCCCGACTCGATACTGCTCTACGACTGCCAGCTCAACTATGTGTGGGCCGCAGCCTTGTGCCTCATGGCGAGCATGCTCATGTTGAGCCGCAAGCGGTGGCGGTCCTGGCAGGCGGTGGCCGGCGGCCTGCTGTGTTTCGTGGCAGGCGCCATGCACGAGGGCTGCGGCGTGCCCCTGTGCCTGGCCCTGTGGGTGGCCGTGTGGCGCAGGGAACGTGTCAACGTTGCGTGGCTCGTGTGCTTCACGCTGGGGGCGCTCTTTGTTGTGGCCTCGCCCGGCATCTGGAAGCGATTTGTCGAGCACCGGGGCACTGCCGAGTGGACGATAGCCGAAATCACAGTCACCTCACTCTACTACTACGTGCTGCTGCTTGCCGCGGTGGTGGCGATGGCCCTCACGGCCCGCGGCCGCAATGCGCTGGCACAGTTGTGCCGCTCGCCGTGGCTGGTGTGGATGCTTGCAGCCACCTTTGCGGTGCCCTTCTGCCTGGTGTCGGGCACCATAGGGCGCACGGGGTGGTTTGCTCAGCTTTTCTCACTCATTGCCCTCGTGCGCATGTTGCCCGGCAGCCGCTCAAGAGTGTCGAGGCTACTGCCAGTAGCGGCATGTGGGCTGTGGATCTTCGGGCTGGCTCATCTCATGTGCTTTGCGCAATGGCAGTACCGCCTAAACGGCGAGGTGCGCGACATGCTTGCCAAGTACAGGGCCTCGAGCTGCGGCATCGTCATGGGCGACTACACCAGCGACTGCGATGTGCCCTGGCTCACACTGGGCAAGCAACGCGGCGTGCCCGACAGCGACGACGTGTGGACACTGGCCACAGTGCGCCAGCACTGGGCTGCCACAGCAGCCCAGCGCCGCCAGCTGGTGATACTGCCCGCCAGTGCGGCACCGTTGACGGCCAGAGAAAATGCATGGGTCACGCCTCGCTGCCACCTGGGCAGCAAGAGCAGGGCTACGGGCGTGATTCACACCTACGAGGGCATCGACCTGCGTGCCTGCCGCGACCGCAGCGGCCACATCTGGATAGAGGAACCCGTGGTGCTCGACAGCGGCGCCAAGCTCTACAAGCTCACGCCGCTCGAGGCCGACTATGGCGACAAGCGTGTGCTCACAGCCTGCTCGCCGGCTTCGGCAGCCGCGCCTTGCGATAGAGGTGAATGAGAATGGGCAGGTTTATCGACAATTGCATGAGTCCGGCCACCACATAGGCCACCGACTGCAACACCTTGGTACCCCTGAACTGCCAAAAGGCTACAAGCATCACCATCATGATGATAGCCACTATCGCACACACCGTGACCATGAGATCGTGGCGCTGCTTGGCCTGCCGGTTCAGGATGGGGGCAGGCGGCTGCCCGTGGGTGTGGAAGCCGCGGGTAAACATGCGGTAGGCCGCGACAAAGGTGGCGTAGAACACAAGATACAGCACAAAGGTGGTGATGAAAAACCGCGTCTCGATGCGATACATGTCGTCGACAGTGAAATTTTGCGGATAGCGCTGTGCCTGCGGGAAATAGTAGGTGCGCTCATCGTTTTGCCAGTCGGCATAGGGGCTGTAGTGAGAATAATCCTCAAAGATGTAGGCCTTGCGGTGGGCGCACACAATCACGCCCATCGAGTAGAACCCTCCGTCATCGCGCCTGCGGGCTTTGTAGGCCAGCGCCGGGTGACCGTGAATGTCGCCTATGCGCATCGACTCATATTCCTTGTTGTTGAAGCGGTGGTTGTCGAGATAGCGACGATACACTCTGGCCTCGGTGGTGAAGATGTGGTTGAAGAGCGCGCTCAAGTCGAACACGTTGATGTGCTGTATCTCTTGCACATCGCCATCGTCGCTCACATACGACTTCTGGTAGGCGCACAGCAGTCTGCCGCCGTTGCGTTTCTCGATTTCGCGCCTTATGGTGTCGGGGAAAATAAATTTCTCAAATTTCTCGTTGCGGCCCTCGTTCACGCTAAACAAGCCCGACTCGTAGGTGCGCCACGGCCCGTGTGAATAGCGGTAGTCGCTGAAATAGAGGACCACGACCGAGACCAGCGAGACCAGCGCCAGCAGCACGAGCGCCAGCAGCTGCTTGTTGCTCACAGCGGCACGGGCAAAGCGCCCGATGGCGCCCAGCACGTTGTTCAGGTCATCTTTCACATTGTACAACTTGCGCATGGGTCAGTCTTTTTCCAGCCGGCGGCGCATGGTGAGCGAGGTGACCAGCGACGTGAGCAAGCCCACGGCTGCCACGAGGAGAAACACCACGAGCACATCGCTCCACATCACCTGCACGGGATAGGCCTGCACGATGACGGCATCGGTGCTGCTGCTCAGCTTGAGCCAGCCATACTGCTGCTGGCACAGGCACAGCGCCAGCCCTAAAATCACGCCCGCCACAGCGCCCAGGAGGGCAATGAGCCAGCCCTCGATCACAAAGATGCGGGTAATCTGCTTGTTGGTGGCTCCCAGGCTGCGCAGGGTCCTGATGCTCTCGTCTTTCTCGATGATGAGCAGCGACAGCGTGCTGATGACGTTGAACGTGGCAATGACCAGGATGAAGGCGAGCAGCAGGAAGGTGATCCACTTCTCCATGTTCACCATCTTGAACGACGATGCTTGCTGCATGAGCCGGTTCTTGACCGTGTAGCCCGGGCCCAGGGCCTGGCTTGCCTGCTGCATCACCTGGCGCTCGTGGGCACCGGGGGCGAGCTTGAGCTCGACTTGCGTGGCCTGGGTATCATAGTCGAAGAGCTCGCGTGCCAAGTCGATGGGCACGTAGATGAGGTCTTGGTCATAACTCTTCTGTTGCACCTGGAACACGCCTGCCACAAAGACCGAGTCGCAGGTAAAGGCATTCATCGGGTCGTTGATGTTGACCGCGCCCTGGCGTTGCGGCGCATAGAGTTGCAGCTCGCGCAGGTAGCCCGGGCGGGCGTTGAGGGTCATGGCCGGCCCGGCACCCAGCACGGCGTAGCGCGACACCTGATCGCGCAGCTGGAAGTCGCCCTCGACGATGATGCTGTCGATGGCGGTCATCTTGTTGTAGTCGTCGGGCACGCCCTTCAGGCGCACGGGCATCTGGAAATCGGCAAAGATGGCCAGGGCATTGTCGACGACTACCGGCATGGCCTGTTGCACGCCCGGGATGCGTCGCACCACCCGCACCACGCTGTCGCCGTCGGGCATGACCTTGCCCGCGGCAGGCTGAATGGCAATCTCGGGGTCGAGCTTCGAGAGCTTGCTCTCGATGAGCCCGTGGAAGCCGTTGAACACGCTGAGCACGCACACCAAGGCGGCTGTGGCCACCACCACGCCCAGCACCGAGATGATGCTGATGATGTTGACCGCGTTGTGCGTCTTCTTCGACTTGAGGTAGCGCAGCGCTATTTTGGTTTCGAGATTCACTCCTTGTCTTGGTTTTTATCCTTGGCCAGCAGGTCGTCGATGTGCTGGATGTAGTCGAGCGAGTCGTCGAGATAGAAGTTGAGCTCGGGGCACTTGCGCAGCTGGTAGCGCACGCGCTGAGCCAGGTCGTAGCGTATGGGCTTCTCATTGTCGTTCACGTTCTTGACGATAGTGGCGCCTTGCTCGCTGGGAAAAACGCTCAGGTGCACGCGGGCCACACTCAGGTCGGGCGACACGCGCACCTGGCTCACGCTCACCAGGGTGCCGTGGGTCTTGGAGGTCTCGAGGCGGAAGATTTCGCTCAACTCCTTCTGGATGAGCCGCTGTATTTTTTCTATTCTGGTCGATTGCATTGTGTGTGAAGTGTTTTATTTGTGTTCTGACCGCAAATTTACACTAAATCTTCAACAATCGCAAGTAGGTCTATTTCTTGTAGATGATGGTAAGGCCGTCGCGCAGCGGCACAATCACCTTTTCCACGCTCGGGTCGCTGGCCACCATGTCGTTGAAGCGCATGATGCCCGCGGTCTGGGCGTCGGGGGCCTTGGCAGGGTGCTCGGCCACCTTGCCGTCCCACAGGGTGTTGTCGGCCACGATGAAGCCGCCCTGTCGCACGTGCGGCATCACCAGCCTGTAGTAGTCGGGATACTGGCGCTTATTGGCGTCGATAAACACGAGGTCAAACGTCTCGTCGATGGCGGGCAGTATCTGCTCGGCATCGCCTATGTGCAGCTTGATGCGGTTGCCCCATGGGCACTGGGCGAAGTGCTCGCGCAGGAAGTCCTCGAGCTCGTCCTCAATCTCGATGGTGTGCACCACGGCATCGTCGTCGAGCAAGCCCTCGGCCAGGCACTGGGCCGAGTAGCCCGAGTAGGTGCCCAGCTCGAGCACACGCCGGGGCCGTATCATGCGCACCAGCATCTTGAGCAGGCGCCCCTGCATGTGGCCCGAGCACATGCGCGGGTAGAGCAGCCTGATGTGGGTGTCGCGGTCGAGCTTGTAGAGGTGGGACGGCTCTGGATCGATGTGGCGCAGGATGTAGTCTTCGAGCTGCTCGGTCATGGCTTGGCAGTGTTTTTCATCTCGAGCAGGCAGTCGACGGCACGGCGGTAGGAGTCGAGGCCGTAGCCGGCTATCACGGCCACGCAGGCATCTTTTATCATCGACACGTGGCGGTAGGGCTCGCGTGCCTGCGTGTCGCTGATGTGCACCTCGATGGCAGGAGCCGTCACGGCCCGCAGGGCGTCGGCTATGGCAATGGAGTAGTGGGTGTAGGCCCCGGCATTGAGCACGATGCCGTCGTGGTCGAAGCCCACGCGCTGTATCTCGTCGATGATGGCGCCCTCGTGGTTGCTCTGGAAGAGGTCGAAGTCGACACCGGGATACAGCCCCACGAGGTTGTCGAGATACTCACTCAGCGACCGGTGCCCGTAGATTTCGGGCTCGCGCACGCCCACCAGGTTGAGATTGGGCCCGTTGATAATCGATATTTTCATACGCGTGATGTGTTTAAAACCAGGTGCAAATTTAGCTATTTTCCTGCACTTGGTTTGTATCGCGCCGCCAAAATAGCTGCAAGACGACGAGGGCACAAGGGCGACAGCGCCCATGTGCCCTCGACGAGGAAGGCGGCATGGGGCCATGCCCCACGCTGCTGTGTCTCACTTGCCTGGAGGCTTAGAACTTGACCGTGGCTCGCTTGCCGCTGGTGAAGACTACGCGCATCACGCGCACGCCTGCATTGTCGACGGCCTGCACCGTGGCAGTGTTCTGGCCATGGGCCGAGGCGGCACCCACGAGGCGGCCGGCAATGTCATAGACCGCGACGGTGGCGATGGGCTGGGCAGCCGTCACGACCACGCAATCGCCACAGCGGCTCACCGCGATGGCATCGCCAGTGGCGGCAATGGCATTGAGGCCAGTGGCAGGGTCAACATAGGGGTAGTCGCCCGTGATGTCGTCGCCCATGAGGAAGAGCCATCCGGCTGCCTGGTAGGAATTGTAGCTGCCTGGCTTGATGTGGAGATACACCTTGTTGAAGGGCACATCGCCGAAGGCGTTGTCGAGCAATTGGGGTGCCTCGACGGCATAGCAGGTCACATTTTGCAAGGCCTGGTCGTTGTAGAAGGCATAGGGACCCACATATTTCAGGTTCTCGGGCATGGTCACGTTGTTCAAGTTCTTGCTATAGGCCAGGGCATAGTCGGCAATATATACTGTGCCGGGCAGCAGCACGACATCGGTTTTCGGGCTCTGGCACGGAGCGGCCAGCAGCGCCAACCCGTCGAGCGACTTGAGGCGGGCATAGATCATGCCGTCGTGCACGGGATACATGTCGTTGCCCGCAAAGTCGAAGGCGGCGATGCCGTTGTTGGACAGTGCGCCCAGGCCTATGCCCTCGATGGTGGCGGGCAGGCTGATGCCCTTGACTGCATTGCACTCGAAGAAAGCCTTGGGCCTGATGGTCTTGACCGTGGCAGGCACGGTAAACACATCGGCCGTGTAGAGTTGCGGGCACTCGTAGAGCACCGTTTTGTCCTTGGAGTAGAGCACGCCGTTCTCGGCCACAAAGTGGGCGTTGCCCTGGGCAACTGTGAAGCCCTCGAAGTAGGGGCAACGCAAAAACATCTTGTCGCCAACCCGCTCGAGCGAGGCGGGAAGGGTGATGGTGGCAAGAGCCTCGCAGCGCATGAAGGCGCTGTCGCCTATGGCCTTGAGCGTCTCGGGCAGCTTCAGGGTCGAGAGCACCGAGCAGTGGTAGAAGGCCTTGGTCGAGATGGTGTCGGCGCCCTGCACGTCGGCATAGCTCAGGCCGGTGCAGTTGCCAAAGGCAAACTCATCGATGACCTTGCAGGCCGGGGGCACCACAATGCGCGTGAGGGCGACGCAGCTCGAGAAGGTGCCGTAGCACAGCCGTTTCAAGCTCGCGGGCAACGTCACCTTGCGCAGCCCGTCGCAGAAGGTGAACGCGTTGGCACCCAGCGAGTCGACGCTGGCAGGCAACTCGATTTGCTGCAGCTGCGTGCACTCGGAGAAAGCCAGGTCTCTCACGGTCTTGAGCTTGCTGCCAGCGGCAAAGTCAACGCTCTGCAGCGAGTAGGCCATGTAGAAGGCCGACTTGCCTATGACCTCGACCGAGGCAGGCACATGCACCTTGGTAACGCCGGAATAGAAGAATGCGCCCTCGCCTATTTCCTTCACGCCGTCGGGGATAGTGTATTCGCCCGAGAGGCCTGTACAGTTGGTGAGCACACCGTTCTCGATAGTTTGTGCATTCAGGCCGAAGGGCACAATGAGTAGAATTGAGAGCAGTAGAGATTTGAAATTCATAGATAGTCTTCTTCGGGCTCGTGGGTTAATAACTACACAGTCGGAGCGCGGCCGAGCCCGCAAATGCCTTGCAACGACATGTTTTAAGGGGGTTTATCTGTATCGGCCACAAATTTAACAAAAAAAACAAAACAGGCAACAGTGGGGGTTGAAGTTTTACTCAAATCATTCATTTAAAAAAACTACAAAGGCATGCATTCTTTTTATTCTTCAACCACAACAGCCATTTGCTCCTTGTTATTTTTAGCCTCTCAACATATATTTCAGGCTCAGTTTGTGTGAGCCGTGACCTGAAGGATGAGCTCCTCAAGCGCCTTGATCACTTCATCGAAGGGCTGGCAGCGTTGCCAGCACAAGTCGATGTATCGCTTGTGCTCGGGGGTGTACCTTATGGTGTTGAAGTAAATCTCGTTTTTCGACTTGTCTTTTTTCAGGGCTTGCCAATCGACAAGGCAACTGGGCTGTAGAGGATAACCGGCTTCTACAAGCATGGCGTAGTGACTCTGGAAGAATTGCTCGTCGGCGCTTGAGGTCGAGCCGTGGCTGTGGGTGTTTCTCACTTTCCGCACATTGTCGAGCGTTCTGAATAAAGATTGCAGCTTATACTCATTGGTAAATGCCCACAGTTTAACCGAATAACTGATGTCCTCCAGCGTTTTGCCATTATCAATCCAGTCCGCTTTTTTATTATATTTCTTGATGTAGGCTTTTATCTCGGGCAGCGTGCCCTTGGTACTATAGTACATGTTGAGTAGCCGCTCGGCCTGAATCTGGGCAAAGCGGCAAAACTCCCCGAAATCGATGCAGTGCCCCCTGAGGCCGAAGCGGAAACGCAGCATCTCGCGGCAATCGGCCTCAAAGCATTGTCGCATATAGTCGTCCTTGATCGAGGAATAGTCGAGCGCCGCCTGGGCGTGGTCCAGTTTGTAGTCAAGGGCCAGATACTTCTCGATTTTTTTGACCGATGAGCTGCAAGCGCCGCTTTCCACAACAGCACCCCGAGGCAAAGCACTGCGCAATTCATCCACAAACCAGCGGTTCTCTGGCTTGTGGATAATCTCTGCATCGAGGAAGCGCAACAGCTTCCTCAGGTTGTCTTTGTTCTGCTCTGCCATATCACGGTAGGATTGAGAGGTCGAAACCCGACTCGACAAGTTGCGTCAAGGTGTCTTTGGGTCTATCACCGGCCAGCAGGGCGCCGTCGGCAGTGAGTGCACCCGGCATGAGCTCATTGAGTTTGCCCACTATGTCTTTAAGCTCGGGGGCGACTTGCGGGGTGTGCACATACTTCAACGGCTTGTCCTTGGGAAGAGCCCTGTGCACCACATAGATGTATCTCACAGCCAAGTCTTCGGGCAGCGGACAACCGAGCATCATGCGCCCGTAAGGCGTGCCGGGATCTATCACGGCATGTCGCTGGCTTGCTTCGCCGGTATATTTCACCTTGTAATCAATTTGGCGGCACAGGGAGATGTACAAGCACTTGGGAAGATTGTTGATTGAGATGTTACGGCTCACCGATGCATAAATTTTCTTGCCGTTGAAGACAAAGCTGGCATACTGCTTGCCAAGATTGGAAATACCATAGTCAATCTTGACGCCGAGCTGAGCCTCAAAGTCGCTCGTGGGCAGTGTCTGGAGATACTCCCAGCTTATTTCGAGGTCATGAGCTTCGGGCTTTGCACTGGTGAGACGGTCGAACTGCTCCTGCAGCTTGACATAAACCGGGTCGTGCTGGCCCTTCACCATCTTCAGGTAGCAAAGTTTCCCCGCGATCACATTCTCCATGTCGGGGTCGCCGTTGTGGAGACTACCCTTCTCGGTCTTGTATCGAGGATAAAACTTTGCAACAGCCGCATTCATGCCATATCTTTCCCAGATGTGAAGAATGGCCCTCACGTCCTTCACATAGCGGCGGGCAACGTTCACCTTCTCGCCCACGGTGAGGCCAGTCACCTCCTGGCGCTCGCCACGGTGGTTGAGGCGGGTTTTCTTGGCATTGATCTTGAAATGCTGCCCCGAGACGATGCGCTCCAGTTCGTGCCTGAACGGGCTGCCATCCTGATACACATTGTGCATCGAGCTGAATGTGATGTCGTCGGCATACCTGGTGTAGTGCAGGCCAAACCGCCGTGCAAGCCCCGCCAGCCGCCGGTCGAGCGTGTCGCATATTGCATTGGTGAGCAACGGCGATGTGGGGGCGCCTTGAGGCAGCTTGTAGGAGACGAGCCGCACGTTGCCGTCGACTATATCCAGCATCCTAATCGAGCACAACCCGGCAACCACGCTGGCCACCTCTTTGGTAAAATTGAACGGCGGCAATTGCAAGCGCTTCCACACGCGTGCCTGGCTGATGCTCGGGAAAAAGTCGCACAAGTCGATGTTGAACACATAGTTCTGATGCAAGTGCCGCACGGCATTGCTCACGATCGAGCGCCCTTGGGTAAATCCCATAGCATAGGGCGAAGGCGTGTAGATTGCCTTGAAAATCTCGTTTAGGCACAGCTGCATCCACTTCAGGTTGCCCTCGGGGGCAAAAATCAACCTGACTCCTCCCGACTTTTTGGGTATCTCAAATGAGTGGTAACGATCTGAGCCTATCCTGGGATTGCACAGGCGCATCATCTTGCTCATGGTGAATGGATAGGCGGCCGCGCCTGCCAGGTCGGCCTTGATTTCGTTGAGCAGATCCAGCAGTTCCCACCGTGTGGTGGTGTTGCGTATTTTACTTATCAGCAGTTCTTTATCCATTCTCTCAGGTAAAAAATAAAAAAGAAGCATTGGGCCAAGACTATTTTCTTTGTTTCGCTTTGGCTGAGAAATTAACTCTATGACATAGGAGGGTGTAATTATCCCAGATTCATAAGCACTATCACATCAGCTTGATGATGTGATAAGTGCCCAGAGCCAACTGACCGTTGGAAATCCCCCGAGGGGGAAGTACCCGACCAATCGCCGGGCAGGTTCAAAATGTTTCTTTAGCCCAATACTTCAATGTTCTCTGTTCTCTGTTCTCTTTCGATTACTATGCAAAGTTACGCAACGTGTGCGAACTCTATGTTCATTCACTCTTGTTATTTTTCTTCTCGGTGGCAAGTGAAGGATTGAGCGACTGGAAAGTCGCCGTGTGCTCTTCTTCACCTTTAAAGTACTTTATGGTAGGGTAATCCTTGCCGTAGAACTTCCAGATGTTGTATTCCAATGGGAGCACCTCGTCACCAGCCTCGTTGACGATACCCTGCGCGGCAACTCGGGTGTCGTCGGCCATGTCATTATCATCGCCCCAATTAGTAAAATGCAGGACTATGTTGGGCGACATGGAGTCGTTGTAGCCTATGACCTTGGCCAATCCATTCTGGAAACCATCAATCCAGGCATACTTGCCGAAGGGAACGACCACATTGCCCTGCTCGTCGATCGCGCCCCACTTGTAGTCGCTGTTCTGAACTACTGTGATGCGAGAATTGATGGGTAGTTTTGTGCGTCGATATTGCTTGTCGTCCATAGGGGTTGTTTTTAAATTTCGATGCAAAGATAGGTCGTCGATGCGAATGCTATGTTCGCTCACAAGCCGTAAAGTGTGGCCATCTCCTTTATTCTGCTCGTCACTGCGTCGATTATGGGCTGGGGCGAGAGCACTTTCAACTCCCCGCCATAAGAGCATAGCTCGCGTATGAGCTCATAATTCTCCATGCAAGCTATCGAGAACAAGGCACCTTGAGGCGGTGCTTGATACTGCTGGCGCAGGGCGGCTTCACGCTCCCCCTTGTATCTGATTTGAGACCCGTGCAACGGCTTGGTAGCGACATAGGGTGCCGACTTGTCGGAGACCCAAAAGACAATCTTGTACAGCTGTGCACCCTCGTAGTAAGTGATCCCGACGATGTCTTCATAACGCTCCAGCAAGTCGGCAGGCGCCTGCCGGTACTCATAACCCGGCAGCACGGCGATCGACACAAGGCGGTCGAGTGCAAAATTGAGCACACGGCCAGTGTCGTAGGCAGCCCCTATCAAGTACCACCGCTGGTTATACTCTTTAAGCAAGTAGGGCGATACGATGACCTCGCACATGTGCGATGCATCGAACCGCTTGTATTGCAACTTGACCACCGCGTGCGCTTGGATTGCAGAAAAAGCCTCGGCCATGAGCGTCTTGTTTTCGAGCAGGTTTTTCGACAATTGAATCACGGGCTGTTGCTCGACGAGTCCAAGCCGCTTGTTCAGGTCGTCGAGCCACCCGAAACCGTCGAGTCCGTCAAAGGAGCCGATGGTCGCAAGAGCCGTGGTGAGGATTCCCTTCTCCTCGGCGGTGAGTTTTCCCTTGAAGATGGAGAAGGTGGGGTCGCTGTAGCGCAGGCATCTCTTTTTATAGACCTTGTCGGTAGCCGCGCTTCGAGCATCTACCGTGTAGCGTTCAAGCTCTATGGGTATCGGGAAGTTATACTCCAGATACTCGATATCCTTCTCGACACAGCGCTTGCTCACACCGCCCACTTGCCCGTATTTGGGCAACTCCCGCTCAAGACAGAGGGTCATGTCATGTATGGAATAGGCATGATAGCGGTCGGCAAGCAGCTTGTCGAGCAGTACGATTCGGGTGAGTGCATTCTTGTTGGATGGCATGTCGCAGCGTTTAGGTAATGTGATTGAAAAAGTCTCGATCGGGTGTTGAGCAACCAAGGTCTCTTGGCCCTCTTGTTTAAGTTTTAGACCGGGCGGCCTCGCTCAGCAGGTAGTGGCCTATTTTGCAATAGATGCACTTGCGGGCCTCGCAATACTCGCGCTTGAGCTCGATCAAGGCTTGCGAGGTGAGCGCGTCGGGGCTGTCGATGCCGGCATAGGTGAACTTGTCGACGATAGCGTTGCGCTCGCTCTTGAGGCTCTCGAGCAGGGCGATGGCCTTGTCGGCGAGCCGGCTCTCGCCGGTGATCTCGCCACAGGCGCAGTACAGGGGAGACACGGTGTTGATGAGCACAATGTCGATCGAGTTGTCGCTCAGCGCCCTGCTGGGCCTTGCATTGGGTTTGCCAAAGCTGTAGTGATTGGCCCAGTAGCCCGTGAGCTCGACAGTGAACAGGTCTCTCAGCGCTTTCTCGCCATCGGCCTCGAGGAGCTTGCTCATGAGGCTGAAGCCGCCCTCGATGTAGTGGGCCAGCATGGCAATGCGGCGATAGGGGAAATTTTGCGGGCGTATACGGAACAACTTCCACGACTCTCGTTCCATGGGCCGCAGCTGGAACTTATTGGCCAGGAAGGCATACTCGCTGCACAGGTGCTGGTAGTAGCTGTCGGTGCCCTGTGCCGCGGCATCGAGCAGGCCCGCCTGCCCGAAGAGCAGAGCCTCGACTTGCAGCAGCGAGTCGCTGTGCTTGGCCAGCAGGCGCAAGGGCGTGCGGCGGGCCAGCCGCTCAAAGGCCTCGTTGTTGATGCCGAAGCCCAGGTTGCGCGCCAGGGTCACATAGCACACGTCTTCCCAGCTGCCGTGGTAGAGCTCCAGCAGCTGGCCTATGCGTTCCACCTTGTTGTGCAGCCGCTCAAAGGCCAGCGCCTCGACCCACTCGGTGATGGTGAGGTGGGGCACCTGCCTCAAGCTGGCAGCGCAGGGTATCTCGTCGCGGGCGTTGACCAGCTTGTCGTAGCTCTGGTTGAACAGTGGCGAGACCTCGAGCACCACCTGGGGTATGCGCTCGCCGCTGGTGCGGTACACGGGGGCGTCGTCCTTGCCCACCACGTGAAGTATCACGCTGTCGTAGGCCTTGTCACGGTCGTGGCCGTGGCGTTTCCAGTCGGTGGCACGCACGTGCAGCTCCACGTTGCCGGCCCACAGGTGCCCGTCGATCTCGATCTTGGCGTTGAAGAAGTCGGGGCCCGCGTCGGTGTTGAGCAGTCCAGGGTCGATCACACGCACCTTGAGCCCGTCGTTGGTCACCATGTCGCTGTTGCGGTACAGGCGGTGCTGCCATATGTATTGCATGAGTTTTTCCACAATGCGAATTTAATGATTTCTTGTTGCTCAGGCATGTGTTGAAGGCAATTTTTTTTCATGACTTCACCCGATTTTTATTACTTTTGTGCCATGACACGATATGCGCTCGCTCTTGCCTTGATGCTCCTGGCTGCTGTGACGGCGCAGGCACAGGACTATGTGTACGACGACCTGGCGGCCTCTCCGGCTGTCGACTCGCTGCAGGCCGTGGCACGCCGCAACGCGGCGGTGGCAGGCAGCTGGCACTATGCCGGCCCGGCCGTGGAGCTGGCGGGGCGCAATGTGGTGTCGTCGCTGGGCAAGCCCATCGTGAAGGGCAAGGTGAAGCGGAGCTTGAAGAAAATATATCGCAAGCTGCACCTCTCGGGCAAGCAGGCTGCCTTGCGGCTCGATGCCCAGGGCAACTATGCCTTGTGGGTGCGCGGCATGGGCGACGTGGCCCGCGGGCGCTATGTGTACTCGCCCGCCCAGGGCTTGCTCACCCTGTACTGGCACCGCCTGCCTGTGACGTGCCACGTGAAAGCGGGCAAGCGCCTGGGGCTCACCGTTGAGACCGACCACATGCTCAGGCTCCTGCAACTGGCCAGCTCGATTGTGCACAACAGGCACCTGGCCGACTTGGCCGCTCTGGCCCGCAACTACGACCACGTGAACCTGGGCGTTGAACTCAAGCGCTGAGCCTCGGCACGCCCCCACCCCTCACCGTTTCACCCACGAGACACTGCTCTGATAGAGACAATTGACAATCGCCTGAAAAAAAACTTTGAACTTCCATGTTAAATACTTATTTTTGTTTTCTTAAAACAGTTAAAGACAATACAATGAGACATATCAAAACTGCGGCGACGAGATTTGCGCTGCGCGGGCTATTGCTCGCAGCAACAATTGTGGCCGCCATCCCTTTTTGCAAAAGTGCAACAGGTTTTTACACCTATAGCTATGTGCCCGAAGCCAACCTCTACAAGGTGAGGCTCACCCCCGAATTCAGGGCTCAACTCGACAAGAGCACTGGCGGCCGCCTTGCCACATGGGCTACGGGCGACCCTGTGCCCGACTTTGACCACAGCTATACCGACGGCATGCACGGCAGTCTTGCTTTCTCGCTCGACTCGCTATTCTATGGCTTGGAAAACATGCAAGAGATCGACCTCACGAGCATGCACACCCACGACGTGACTGTGATGAGCAACCTGTTTTGGAATTGCCGCTCGATGCGCAAGGTGAACCTGTCCCATCTCGACACGCGCCGGGTGACCGACATGAACCACATGTTCTACCTGTGCGAGTCGCTCACCGAGATTGACTTGAGCAGCTTCGACACCCGCCAGGTGACCGACATGAGCTACATGCTGTGTTGTTGCAGCGCCTTGCAGTCGCTGCAGCTGGGAAACGGCTTCAAGACACCGGCCGTCACCACCATGCGCAACATGCTGTGGGGCTGCCGATCACTCACGCACATCAATCTGTCGACACTCGACACCCATGCCGTAACCGACATGAGTGGCATGCTGGGCTACTGTGCCAGCTTGAGTAGCGCCAACTTGAGCAACTTCGACACCCGCCAGGTGACCAACATGAGCGAGATGCTGGCAGGATGCAGCCAGCTCAGCACGATCGACCTGAGCAGCTTCGACACCCGCCGGGTGACCGACATGAGCTACATGTTGAAAGGCTGCGCGTCGCTATCCACGCTCGACTTGAGCCAAATAGACACCCATGCGGTAATCAACATGTTTGAAATGCTTGAGGGCTGCAAGTCGCTCAAGCGTGTAAACCTCAATGGCTTTGACACCCGCCAAGTGGCCGACATGCGCTACATGATAGAAAATTGCGACTCACTTCTTTTTCTCGACCTCAACAGCTTCACGCTGTGCGCCCCCCAGGAGCTGCGAGGCATGCTTGCAGGCACTTGCTCGGCCAGTGCCACTTCACAGCCCATGCCAGGCATTGCCGCCAACGCCGCACAGGCCAGTGTGCTCAACGACCCGGCTGTGACACAAATCAACCTGGCAGCGCTGCAGTTTGACTCGGTGAGTGCTGCCAATCGCGGTGCTTTCTACACCTATACTTACGATTCAGTAGCCGGCGTGTGTCATGTAGGACTTGCGCCAGGCTTCAAGGCACAGCTCAATCGCGCAGCCGGGGGTTACTATACCGATGGCACCCTGCAGTGGCTCAACAACGACCCCTTGCCCGACTTCAACCACTACAGCGGCGACGGCCAACATGGGCGCTGCAACTACTCGCTTGCCGGCTTGCTGGCAGGCCTCGACAAGATGGAAAAAGCCGACCTGTCGCAGATGCGCACAACTGGAGTGACCGACCTGAGCGCGATGCTGGAGATGTGCCACGCAGTCAAGAGCGTTGACTTTACGGGGTGGGAAACCGAGTCGGTGACCGATGTGCGCAACATGTTTGCGGGTTGCGTTTCGCTCAAAGGGCTCAACCTCAGCCCGCTCAATTTGCCCGTGAGCGCCGACATGCGTGGCATGTTTAGCAACACCTGCACCGGCAACACGACCGCTGTGCCCTATGAGTGCCAAGCGGCGACTCAAGAACTGGCCAGGTTGTTCAACGACAGTTCGGTGACCGGCATCAACCTCTCATGCATGAGATTCAACGAGCAGTCGGCGGTCAACGACATCAAGGCATCGCCCCAATCGGCCGCTCCCATCTTCTACGACCTGCGAGGCGTGCGTGTTCCCAACCCTGAGCCTGGCCAGGTCTACATCACCTCCAGGGGCGAGAAGATCGTCTACAAGCAATAGGCTTTTGCCTCCCAGGAAGGAGAGAAAGGGGCAAGGGTTGTGACAAGAAAAGGCATGCCTGCAACTTCGGGAGGCATGCCTGTTGTGTAGACGCTGTTAAGAGCGCCAGGGGCCTATTTTATCGTAAATTTCAAGGCAAAGCTTTCTTGAGGCATGCCGGCCGGGAGAGTGACCGAGACCTCTTGGCCCGAGACCTCATATTTCACGTCTTTGCCAGTGCTCACAACAGTCATTTTACCCACAGGCACATTACCCGTCCATGTAACGACACTGGGCAGCGTTGCATCGCTGGGGAGCGCATAGAAGGCATAGAGCGTGCGCAGGTCTTTGTTGGCGACAAACCACACATTGCCGCTGTTGTATACGGGTGTGGGGCGTGTGTTGTAGATGGCTTCGCTGTTGGCCTTTACCCACTGCCCCACTTCCTTGAGGCGAGCTACAGTGGCGTCGGTGATGAGGCCGCGCGGGTCGGGCCCAACGCCCAGCAGGAAATTGCCACCCTTGGCAATCACCTCGATGAGCGTGTTGACTATTGTAGCCCTCGACTTCAAGTAAATATCATTGTTACGCGACCAGGGCCACATGCTGGAGAGCTTGGCCACATACTCCCAAGCGTAGGGCAGCTGCTTGTCGGGGAGGGTGTTTTCCCACGTCTTGTAGTCCTCGTTGTGGCCGGCAGTGCGATCGATGCACAACAGGCCTTTCTGGGTTGTTGCCCTAAAGCTGGTGACTAAACTGTCGAGGTTGAAGACACTGCCTTTGACCCAACCGCCATCGAGCCATAGCAAGTCGATGTTGCCATAATTGTGGGTGAGCTCGTGCAGCTGGTTTTGAGTGTAGCGCTTGAAATTTTGCCACCAGTCGGCATGCTGAATGGTGTCGTAGTTCACATACCGGTCGGGGGTGGCGTAATACGGGTTCCAAAACCACTGGCAGTGCCAGTCGGGCTTAGAGAAGTAGCAGCCCACCATGAAGCCATGATTGCGGAAGGCGTCAAGTACAAACCGGGTGACGTCGGCGCTGTCGTTGCTTGCAAAAGGGCCGTTGGTGATCTTGTAATCAGTCTCCTTGGTGTCGAACATGCAGAAGCCGTCATGGTGCTTGGTAGAGAAGATCATGTATCTCATGCCGGCATCTTCCATTGCAGTTGCCCACTGGTCGGGGTTGAATTGCGTGGGATTCAATTTCTCGCTCAGCCCGAAGTACCAACTCTTGTATTCGTCATACTTTGAGCCTGCAGGGCGAGTGTCGATCCACCTCTCTGAGCACAGGTTCCACGACTCGGGGATGCCTTGCGTGGTGTAGACGCCCCAATGAAACAGCACGCCAAATTTCAAGTCTTTCCATCTTTCGAGCTTGGCGAGCACATTGCTGTCGGCAATGGCGTTGTTGGTGCCTGAGGCTTCACGGGGCGCCATGGATTTCTGGGCGTGCACCGTAGTTGCGACAGTAACAACCAACAGGGCCGACAGAGCCATGTGGGTAAAAAATGATGGTTTCATGCTTTTTTGATATTTTAAATTCATACTTTGCCAGCTTGTCATGGCACATAGACAACATTTAATTTCTATAACATTGCAAATGTAGGCATAAATAATGAAACATCCATGCTGCAGCATGCTCTTTCTTGATGTGCGGGCACGGTGTTTTGTACATTGCCACAACACGAGCACGGCTGCCTGGGGGGGGCGAAGCTCCCAGGCAGCCGTGAAAAATCGTTGCGCGCGCGAGGCGTTCTACAGCTCCAGGTCGATGTTGAACTGCTCGTGCCAGGGCAGGCCGCTCTTGGCCACCTGCTCAAGGAACGGGTCGGGGTCAAACTCCTCCACATTGTGCACGCCGGGTTTCTTCCACAAGCCCTTGAGCAGCATCATGGCACCCG
>Ga0256404_1004374_pt1 | contig 26882 bp, 28 predicted proteins | sample RumenRJG_01DNA_FD_185990 | JGI IMG/M metagenome (GOLD analysis project Ga0256404, IMG submission 185990) | Bovine rumen microbial communities from Lethbridge, Alberta, Canada - RJG_01 | ecosystem: Host-associated > Mammals > Digestive system > Stomach > Rumen | place: Canada: Alberta | collected...
ATGGTGCTCAGATGAGTAAACTCGAAATCTTTGAATTTTTGCTTTCCTCACTTCGTGAACAGCGATCGTTGATTCCGAACATGAGGAGTTCCCTTGAGCTGTGCGAAAAACTTGGGCGTTAGCCAAAATTAGTGAAAGCTGAGCGCAATACAAAAAGAATTTTCTTTTTTATTGCCGAAGCGCATCCTAACTTCATCAATTTGATAAAGTTAGTGCAAAAAATCGATTAAACGAAGAAAAAGCAAAAGGTTTTGCTTTTTTGAGTGAGAGATTTTTATTTAAATCGAGCGAAGAACAAAACAAATCCATTTGTTTTTTATTGCTTTTGACTTTCCCCGTAGGCGTCGATTTTCAATTCCCTTCGGCCAGCGATTTTCAATTCCGAGATGCCATCTAACTTATTGTTTAGTTATCAGAGAGTTGAACTATCGTCAACCAAACTCGTACGAGTTTGGTATGCAACTTCGTACGAGTTTGGTGTGCAATTTCGTACGAGATTGGTATAGAACTTCGTACGAGATTGGTTAATGAAAGTGCCACTTTCGGTTAACGGGAGTTGCGTGGGAGGGTCATGAACGGGGAACTTCCATCCAACATGTTCGCATGTTTTTATACTCAAAGATTTGGAGAAATGGCGAAAGTTCATTATATTTGCAAAAAGTTCAGGGGAGAAATCCTGAACACAAACGCATTAGCTTATTATTTCGCACTTACCGAAAATGTCTGGAAAACTTCTTTTGGAATAAGTTCGATTTAAGAAGCAAGGGAGACCGGAAAACGGTATCCCACTCACACACATAGCTGTGCACACGCTGTTGGCGTGAAGTGTTCTTTGTATGTGAGTAGGGGTTCCAATTTCCAGACATGCCTCTCAGGTAAGTGCGCAAAGAAAGCTCACGCCATTTTTTGTGTCCTTATCCGTTTGCGCCAGATAAGAATATTCACTTTAAACTTATAAGCTATGAATACTTCAGTAACACAATAATATTTATAACAATGGAAACATTTAGATTTAAACAAAGTCATGGTGTAGCAAAAGGAATATTCCTTTTAGCTTTTGTATTGATGTGTAGTATGAGCGTTTCTGCCCAAACCTCGTTTATTAGTGGTTCACTGAGATATACTACGACAAGTGACACAACGGTAAGCGTAGGTAAAAATGGAACGCCAACAGGTGAATTGATTATTCCTGAAAGTGTGAAATATAACGGAACGCAATATTCCGTGACGAGCATTAGAAAAAAAGCATTCACTCAATGCACAGGTCTGACCTCTATTGATATTCCCAACTCCGTGTCGAGCATTGGAGAATCTGCATTCAAGGATTGCCGCGGTTTGACTTCCGTCACCATCGGTAACTCCGTGACGAGCATTGGAGAAAATGCGTTCCAGGGTTGCAGCGGTTTGACCTCCCTCACCATCCCCAACTCCGTGACGAGCATTGGAGAGGATGCGTTCTCGTATTGCAGCGGTCTGACCTCCATCACCATCCCCAACTCCGTGACGAGCATTGGAGAATCTGCATTCTATGGCTGCAGCAGCCTGACAGGAATCAATGTAGATGAGAATAATACTGCCTATTCTTCTATAGACGGAGTCTTGTTTAATAAATCACAAACAGAACTGGTTCTATATCCAGGTAGAAAACGAGGAGCATACGTCATCCCCAATTCCGTGACGAGCATTGGAGATTGGGCGTTCGGTGATTGCAGTCGTCTGTCTTCCATTAATATTCCCAATTCCGTGACGAGCATTGGAAATTATGCGTTTGTTGGTTGTAGCGGTCTGACCTCCGTCATCATTCCCAATTCCGTGATGAGCATTAGAACTATGGTGTTCTGTAACTGCACAGGTCTGACTTCCGTCACCATTCCCAACTCCGTGACGAGCATTGGAAATTCTGCGTTCTCTGGCTGCACAGGCCTGACCTCCGTCACTATCCCCAACTCTGTGACGAGCATTGGAGGTTCTGCGTTCTGGAATTGCAGCGGTCTGACGGATATTTATTGCCACATAGAAGAATCATTGGCGATAGAGTCGAGTGTATTTAAAAATGTTCCTACAAACACCTGTATGCTTCATGTGCCTATTGGTAGCAAGGAAAAATACGAAGTAGCGAACTATTGGGACGATTTCCTGAATATCGTTGAAGATTTGCCGACGGGTATCGTTTCAATAGATAATTCACAATCGACAATTGACAATGGTGTTTGGCACACACTCAACGGCGTGCGGCTCAACGGCAAACCGACAATCCCGGGCATCTACATCGTTAACGGAAAACGAGTCGTGATTAAGTGAAGAAGATAATGACTTGATTTGTCCGCTGGTAATATCCCAATTATCAGCGGACATTTTTTTAATGTGTAGCGATATTCTTGCAAGATTGGCGGATTTGATATATCTTTGTGGGCGAAACGATGATTTTGTGCCAATTTCTATTGAAAGCATGGCGCCACAGCTCAAGTTATGCCCATCAGGTCTTCTTGCCATTTCGATATATTCTAAATTGCGCTATCTACCATATCTTACGTGACGTTCAACAGGATATCGCGCTCCACTTGGATTTAATCTATAGTATTGACCGTTGTTTTTAATAATATATGTCCCCCCTCTCTCGGATTGCACAATTTCGTCGTCAGGCATAAGATGCTTTTTGCATTCTTTAAGATTCTCTTGAGTTTTAACGTCCTCTGGGTTATCTTTAAGCCAACAACTACACAGCGAGAATGACAGTAACGCTAATAAAAAAAACTTTTTCATAATAATCTGATTAAATGTAAATTACAATTGAATTACAAAAGGCTGATTTTCAAAAGTATATTTGCCATATTTGCGGGCTAAATCCAATACGATTTCCTTATGAGGTAGCTCTCTTGAAAAAGAGCATGAGTATGAACGCTGATCATCGTAGCCCATGGTGGCAAAAAACTCATCTGCCATCTTACCAAAGAAACCACGATTGTTGCGTTTGTGAACTTCTTTCATCATTAGTCCCCTTCGCCAATAATATTCGTTATAGGATGCTATTAGCTCTCTAATACTGCGTTCCGATTTATACTCCTCATAGGATTCCCAGTTTCTAAGATACTTTCGATACTCATTGTCGATAGACTTGTCATCGTAGTGAACATGCCCTCGCAATATTTGAACTCTTATAGCCATATTTTGTTTTCTTCTGCCCTCCAGTAACCATAAGGACGTTTAATTGTTATGAAGCGTGGCACTGATATACCACTTCTTCAAAAGGAGGTCGTGAGAATTACCTGAACTGAGAAGGAGTAACCAGCCCACGCTATATAGCGCGAACTGTACACCGTTCTTGCAGTTCTTTCTTGGAAGTTTCTCACGTTTCCTTTTGCAAGTCGAGCATAACGCTTCGTTGTTTCAATATGTCGTGCAAAGATGGCATTGTGCCACAATGCGCTACAAAGGTACATATAAATCTTCAATTATCGCAACTTTTAGCGTTATATAGGTGTGTTTTTAGATAAAATTTGCTTAAATTACGCGCGAAACGCTAAATAAATGCTCGCCTTTCGATAAAAATGAGTACCTTTGCAAGGTAAAAGAGAATTCATATAAAATGGAATTAAAGACTCTGATAGCTGAATGTACAGCATACGACTTCAAGTTGATGCTTGAAGAGAAGAAACCTAAGAGTTGGTTGAAGAGTGTAAGTGCTTTTGCCAATGGCTTGGGTGGTTCCCTTTTCTTTGGCATTGATAATGACGGCGTCGTCAAAGGACTTGATGACGTGCAGCATGTATGCGAGGCTATCAGTAGCAGAATTCGTGACTATATGGATCCCCTGCCAGAGGTGGAAATGATTCCTCATGATGTAGATGGTTTACATATCTTGCAACTCAAAGTCAACGCAGGACATTATACCCCATATTACTACGTTGGAGATGGTCAGCGCATTGCCTTCGTTCGTGTTGGTGATGAAAGTCTTCCTGCCACGGCAGAACAGATGGTTCGCTTGGTACTGAAAGGTTCCAACAAAACTTTTGATTCCCTTCACACAGACTATAAAGCAGAGGACTATTCCTTTACGATATTGGCGAATGCCTTTAAAGACCGCACCAAACAGGAATGGGACAAGAAATACCTTTTGTCGTTTGGGCTGGTAACAGGCACAGGGAACCTTACGAACGCGGGTGCACTGTTTGCCGATGATTGTCCACTGTGGCAGTCTCGTCTATATTGTACCCGATGGGATGGAAAGGAAAAGGGCGATGCCATCAACGATGCAGAGTTTACAGGCAATGTCCTCATGCTTCTTCGCGAAGCCATGAACTTCGTGAAGTCAAACACCAGGAGAGGCTGGGAGAAACTACCTGGTGGACGAAAGAACAAACCAGAGTATGCAGGACGTGCAGTTCTGGAGGCAATGGTTAATCATTTCATCCATCGTGACTACACTGTGATGGGTAGTGAAGTTCATCTTGACATATACGATGACCGCCTCACTGTCACATCCCCAGGAGGGATGTACAATGGTATGCTGATACAGGATATGGACATCAAAGATGTGTCGTCTGAAAGGCGCAATCCAATACTTGCAAACGTGATGGCTCAACTTGACTATATGGAGAAACGAGGCAGTGGACTCACACGCATCTGCAATGAGACCAAAGCTTTGGAAGGATACAAGGATGAATTGAAGCCACTTTTCAAATCTACTCCAACTCAATTCCAAACCATCATCTTTGCCTCCTCCGACACCCCGAATGTCGGAGACCATGACGGAGACATGTCGGAGAGTAAACTCTCTGAGCGTCAGCAGAAAATACTCAATCTCATTAAAGAGTCTCCGACAATCACCGGCAAACAAATGTCGGAGACTTTGTCGGTGAGCCAGCGCACCATCGAACGTGACCTTTCTGCTTTACAGAAGCTTGGTGTTATGAAGCGTGAAGGCAAGGATAATGATGGGAAGTGGATTGTTGTTAATAATAGCAAGGTAAACTATGACAAATGACAACGTTACTGGATATTAATTCTTATTAATAAGAAAGTGGCTATAATACAAATGTCCGATCTGTATATAGCATCGGATAAAGATTATATCATAGATAAAGCAAAAAAACATAAGTTCTTCCGTCTCCGACATTAAATGTTTGCAGACCCACTCTCTCTGACAATTGGATAATAATCATAACTATATGAATTAGGGAAAGCGTTGCTTAAAAACAATGGCAAAGGGAATTAAAGTTGATTGTTTCCGTGAGTATGATGTGAGAATAAATTAAATTTGAAATATGGAGAATATAAGTAAAGCAATAAAAGCTCTTTTCGTAAAAATGAGCGGAGATGAGATCTTAAAATATGCAGGATTCTTACCTCTTGACAAGAAAGGTCATCTAGAAAAAGACTATCAGAGACTTGATGCCTACATACCAGAATCTATTGTCGTAAATAAACTATTACAGGTCGATTTTGAAAGTACCATAGACCAGCTTAATATTGTTTATCAAATAATACAAGATAAATGGGTCATTAAAGACAAATCGAATTTAGACTTAAAATTTCGTAATAGTGATTCGGTCTTTAATGCGCTTCTTCATTTCGCTTCCAAATGTCTTGTTGTAAAAAACGGAGAGCCTCTTTGTCAATATCGTACATTATTACGTTGGCATCTAATTGCAGAACAAGTTGGTGAAGATCTTCTGACGACTGCTTTTATTGCATCGCATGATATAAAACGAAAGAAAAGAAGAAGTACATTTGATTGGAGTGCTTATTTGGGGCATGACTGCAAAGAACTAAATTACATTTTTGAGAAACCGATGGCAGAATTGCACATGCACTTGAAAGGTTCTTCATACAACTTTGACTTGAGTTGGTCTTGCTTGATGAATCATATCGGCATTATGCAAAGCCGTTTTGAATCAGAACATCCTCTTCACCCATATATTGATCCAGACAAGACTCTATATGAAAAAGTGAGGAGAGCTGCAGCTATTAGATACTATTTGGCTGTTGCTGTTGGTTGTGTTAAAGATGACCTGTCATTAGCACAATTATATTCTTTTTTGAACGACAAAGTGGATGAAAAAAATCTTCCGAAAAAAAAAGAAGAAAGAGAATTTAGGAAAAATGAATTGGGAATTAAAAAAGAAGTAGATATCCTTGAAAAAATAGACAAAAGTCGCGAGAAGACGAAGAGATTTATCAAAGAAAAGTTTGAACAGGCTAAAATCAATCAACATTTTAGTGATCAATTAACGGATAATGATATTATTGATTACATCCCCGTGCTGCATTATGAAAGTGAGCCTATTGAAAACAAGGTCTTAGCTCCAGAAAGAGCTTTGATGTATTCTGTTTTCTCTGCTATTTATGGGGGTAATGAGGAGTCATCTGATATTGCGACATTATTCTATGCATATCTGGCATATAAAACATATTTCAGAAATGCGATTATACAGTTGAACGAGAGGGTCGGTTTTGCCAATTTTGCCAGTTATGAAGAAAGAAAGACCGACTATATCCTTGAGGATTATTATCATTTACTGTATAAAGCAGCCATTGAAGGTTTCTTGGAAAAAGGAACAGACAGATATATTGAAGCAAGAGTTGTTCCCAAAGATACAGAAGAAGGCATAGTTAGATCACTTTTTGACTATTGTAAAGAAATCGATGAAAAATACAAGAAGAAGTACTCGTTTATCTTTCATTTCATCAAACAAAGAGATGAACCCAAAGAAAAAGAAGATTTCTATAGACATTATGATTTACGACATGCAAAAAAAAACAGGCTTATGCCATCTATCAGTTCAGGAGTGACAGAAAAAACTGGGGAGCTGACAACTTGGTGGGAAAGGTCGTTGGTTTGGATGCTGCCAATTCCGAAGTGTTCTGCAGGCCAGAGGTCTATGCACAAGCTTTCAGATTCTTAAGAGGGCATGATATAACAATTGATGAGGAGACGGAAGAATATCCTAAAGATCTTAATATTACATATCATGCAGGTGAGGATTATATGGATATTGCTGATGGATTGCGAGCCGTAGAAGAGGCAATGCTTTTCTTAAATTTAGGAAATGGCGACCGCTTGGGACACGCGCTGGTGCTTGGTACTGATGTTAGAAGTTATTATGAAAAGCGCTATTATACTATATGCGCGAGTAAACAAGTCCTCTTGGATAATTTGGCATGGTTGCATCATAAATGTATTCGTTTGACAGGTTACACACAACTATGTGGTTGGCTGGACATCATGTTTTTGAAATATTTTGATGATATTTACGGCAAACACGATGAGAAGGAGGATAATATCATTGATTCGTTTTTTACCGATGAAAAGAATAAAGATCTATCAGACGACATCAATGACTATTATCTATCTTGGCTGTTGCGTGGTGATTCACCCGTTATAGGAACAGAACTGGCTACTGAAAATTTGGACAAGGCGACCTCAACGATAGATAGGCAATGGGCATATGCGGGTATGAATCATCAGGTTTGTGCTGAGGTTGCCTTAAAAAATGAGCGTGCTCGACAATTGTTCGATGCGTATCATTCTTATAAATATGCAAATAGAGGATATAAAGGAGATACACTGACTATACCACCTATGTATAGAGACGAGTGGTATATGCTATTAGAAAAGATACAGCAGCAACTTCTTGACAAAGTGGAAAAAAGACATATCGCAATAGAATGTAATCCCTCATCAAACTTCAAGATAGGAGAAATTGAACGATATGATGAGCATCCTATTGCTAAATTTTTCAACTATGGCCTTAAGACTCCATATCCCCGACATGATATTGCAGTTTCTATCAACACGGATGACCAGGGCGTTTTTGCCACCTCTTTAGAACGTGAATATTCGCTCATGGCTTTGGCGATAGAAAGAAATCGTTATAAGGAATATGAGAATTCTCCAAGAGCTATATGGGAATGGCTTGATAGAGTAAGGGAGCTTTCTATGGAACAAAGGTTTAACAAAATAAAATAACAGAAAAATGAAAAAAATATTTTTAAAAGAATGCTTCTTGCAGAAGACAAATCAGTATGAAGCATTAGACGTATTATCTAAAGATGAAAATGATTTGAAACTCGGTTCGTCTCTATTTCTTTGTTTTGACGAGAAAAATGATAAGGAGAAAAAACTAGTTTTTGCAAAAACAAAAGTTAAAGATGGAAATATAGAGGGTGAAGAAAAAACAATAGGCATCCTATCTGAAGAAGATGCGAAAGAAATAAAGCCGTATCTTGAAGTGGGAAGAATGGACCTATATGAATGTCTAATTAGTAGATTTGACAAGGATGGAGATGAAAATAAGAGGTTTAGCATTGCCATTTTCATAGTATCAAAGGAACACGCCAATCAACAGCAAGATAGGGCTGAAGCAAATCCTCAACAAATTGATGATGAAGCTTAATCTATCAAAGCTTTAAGGTCTTCCAATGAAAGATGCTCGTTTGTAGTATTAAACAGCTCTGTCGTCTGACGTTTGCGATCCTGTAACAGGAGTATCTTCTCCTCTACAGTGTCTTTACAAATAAGGCGTAGCGCTAAGACATTCTTCTTCTGACCAATGCGATGGGAACGTCCTATTGCTTGGTCTTCGACTGCGGGATTCCACCAGTCATCTAAGAGGATGACTCGATCGGCTGATGTCAGGTTGAGACCTACGCCCCCGGCCTTAAGACTTATTAAAAAGACGGTTATTGATGAATCTGATTGAAACCGTTCTACAGGTGTCTTCCTATCACGGGTGTCACCATAAAGGGTGACAAATCGGATACCAGCTTCCTGAAGTTTAGATTCCATCTGATGGAGAGCTGTTACAAACTGAGAGAACACCAATACCTGATGGCCTTCTGAACGGAATGCGTCAATATAATCAATAGCAACAGGAAATTTTGATGGAATGCAGGCCTGACGTAACCGTAGAAGTCCTTCTAATGCAATACTACTGAGACGACCACTCAAACCTGTTGCAAAAGCTTGAAGGATAGCAGTGTGGATGTTTTGATAGTTCTTCCGTTCTTGATCTGTCAATTCAATAAAGATAATTTTTTCTATCCGTTCAGGTAAATCCGAAAGAACCACTTGCTTCTCCCTGCGTAGAATAAATGGCTTCAGCAGTTTACTGGTTATACTTATATAAGTTTCAGGCTGGGTCTGAACACCTAATCTGTGGAGGCGTTGGTACAAACTTTTCAGTGGTGGCATCAGTATCATGAAATGAGACCATAGTTCTTCTATAGAATTTTCAATGGGGGTGCCAGTAAGTATGATTTTATGCTTGCAGTCAAGTTTGCTTATTGCCTGGTATTTTTTTGTCTGTCTATTTTTTACAATCTGAGCTTCGTCAATGATAATTGTATCGTAATGATGATTTATATAGTTTTCAAGATGGATACGTAGCATGTCATAGCTAACAAGTGTGAGCTGAGGCATCAATTGTGGAGCAAAACGGAGGATTTCATTCTGCCAATTATATATTAAAGAGGTTGGAGCAATTATAAGATGTTGGACTTGGACATCCAGACAACAGAGGTGGGCAATGACTTGAAGTGTCTTGCCAAGTCCCATTTCATCAGCCAGTAGACAACCATGATGGTTCTTACGTTGCTGTTGGAGCCAAAAAACGCCATCTTCTTGATAAGTTCGGAGGGTTGCAAGGATTTTTTTATTAATTGTATCTTTAATAAATTGTCGTTCCGATGATGAAAGAGGAACGTTTTCCTGATATAGCTGAAGTACATCGGTAGTGCCCCCTAATAGTTTGATAGTTGTTTTATCATCGCTTTTCTCTGCATCTTTACGTTGGAAGATTGTAATATGACCATCACTTTCATGATAATTGCGACTGTTAAGATAGCCGTCAAGCAACTGCTGGGCAAACTCTGAAGAGGATATGTCCTCTGTTGAAAACCAAATAATACCCGAAGGTTCACGATGAGCATAAGCTTTTGACAACTTCTGTTCTTGGTTGGGTACGTAAAGAGTCCACCCATTGTTTACGAATTCTTGAAGTTGTTGGGTATCTGGTTCATCCAAATTCAAGGTTGCAGTGGCAGCGTCATAAGAATCTCCAAGTTTTGACAATAAAGAAGACTCCGCGTCGTAATCTCTTTGGAAAAGCTTGTTGTCTGAAGTAACAAATGGGAGTGAAGAAAAAGTGGGATAAAAGGAGCTTAGTGCATCAGCATAGCGCAATCTTACCTGAAGGTTGTGATGCCAGGAATTGATATTACTGATATATAATTCTCCTCCGATGAGTCGTCCAATCTTAATTTTGTCAGTTTGATTGTTTGAAGGTAGTTTAATTTGCCCTTTTTTTATGCTGCCTTTGGGAGCAGATTCTACAAAATTATATGGATGACATATGATGACATGCTGAACAAGCGGATTTTCTAAAAGACGGTGAGGAATACGAAATGGCTGAGTCGATAGTCCTGCGTGATTAAGTAAGGAAATAAGTTCATTGGACGTAGAAATCCCTGATTTCTGAATGTCACTAAGTGTTACTTTGCGCTGAAAAGGGGCAATAGTTTTGCTATTCCCTTCCAGGCATACTTCTACACGTATAGCCGGAATCGGTTTGGCATATTGTTCGGAAATGCAAAGCAGGCGGTAGGACATAGGCTTAAAACTGATAATAATAGAGATAACTGTCTATCATCTTGCGCTCTAATTGCGAAATGAATTCCTGTGAGCATTTTATCTGTAGCATCGGACCTTGATATCCAATCAATTTGCCATTGAAATTACAATCTTCTATTCGACAACCTCCACAGCAAATATATCGCAGGTGACAGGCTTGACATGGATGGAGATTGTCAACAGAGGTAATGTTATGAAGGAGTTTGCCCTGCTCTATGAAAGGTCTTGTTGACTTCCCTTTTATATTACCATAACTTTCTACTTCTGATAGCCGATTACAATAGTACACCTCTCCATCAGCTCCGATAGAAATACCTCCATATCCACAATTTCGAGCTATACTGTTAGGCTCATGTCCCTCTATAAAGTTCGAATATTGAGCATTAGGATTGACTGCACGTTCTATCTCCATCACTCTATTATAAAAAGAACGATTTTCTTCCTCCGTATAGTTTGTATGGCGTCCTTGTAATATCTTCTTACTAAGTTAAAAAAATACGGGATATTTGCACTGTTCCTTAATAACCTCTACCATCTGATGGTATTTTGGAGCAGCATCCTGCTGAAGGTTTTTAAAGGTAAAAGTTGTAGCTACGGAAGTCCTAATTCCTGCATTGGCAAAACGAATGACGTTGGCTACTATTTTATCAAAGTGTCCTGCTCCTCGAACTTTAGCATTTGATTGCTCATCGAAACCGTCAATGCTAATTTGAATCTCACTAATGTATGGAGATAGCTTATTAATTGATTCTTCTGTCCAAAGGATACCATTAGAAAGTACGGTTGTAGTTAGCCCTTGTTGATGGCTATGGATAAGAATGGTTTCAAAATCACGGTTCATTAAGGGTTCCCCTCCGGTAAAGGTCACATTTACCCCCCCCTGGTGGCGGAAGTCCGTCAATATGCGTAGCCATTCTTCTTTGGTAAGCTCATTTGCCAATGGTTTGCCAGAGCGCATAAAACAATGGTCACAACTGAGATTACAGGCATTTGTAAGATAACAATTAATCTGTTGGGTTACATCATTCGGTATTGGAGATGGTGTTGCATTAGTGTTGCCAAACTCCCGCGCAGTAATAGCTGCGAGAAGTCGTTGGAATTCATTTTGCTTGTCAATATCTGTAATTAGCGGGAAGACATCTCCAATGGTTTTTCCTGTAAGCAGACCCTCCAAAATTATTTTTTGAAAATCGGTTATAACTAACCAGTTAGCTGTAGACACGGCTACTACCAACCATCCCTCCTTGCAACTTCTGAAAATCACATCTTCAGGAAAAAAGAATCTGTCTGTGCTATTGAGCGTTCCGCTATGTTTCATATCTTAATTCTTAAAAATTGTGTTCCATGGTCTTGGACCGTGGAACACAACCCAATTGGGTAACTATACCGTGATATGAACTTAATCCCTGATCAGGGGATTAGTTCTTGTTCACATCGCAGTTCTTAAAACAGTACATAGCACCTATGCGCTCTGTCTTTCCTGCTTCTTTTGTCTCCCAATTGAACGAAATTGTGAAATTCTCTTTCATTCTGAAAACTTTTAATTTTTAAATTAATAATGTTACTTAACTCAATTCCTGCAAAAACTCTGTCAAAAGATCGATTGCATTATCTGCATCTTCCAATGAAACTATCTCACCTGGAGTGTGCATATATCGGCAGGGGATGCTAATCAGCCCTGTCTTAATACCTTTTCCAGCCACCTGAATCATTCGGGCATCAGTACCTGTAGGTTTTGCAATTGCTTCCAACTGATAAGGGATTTTTATCCTCTCAGCAATACTGGCGAATTTCTGAGTAATCCCCTTGTTTATATTAGGTCCGATCGGAATGACAACACCTTTGCCAAGGCGAATGTCACCATCCTTCGCTGGAGACATGGTGGGATAGTCTGTGGCATGAGTAACGTCAATAGCAATACCTATTTCTGGTAGAATGGTTTCTGACACCATCTGTGCACCTCTGGCTCCTAGTTCCTCTTGAACAGAGGCGACCAAGTATATATCACAATCAGTTGATATTTTCCGCAAATTGTGTGCCAAACCTATGAGTACCGCCAATCCTATTTTGTCATCAAGTGATTTTGATAGAACGAGTTCGTCCGTCAAAATGGTAGGCATTGTTGCATACGTTGCCACAGCCCCCACTTGAACCTTAGACAACGCATCAGCTTTATCATTAGCGGCAATATCAATCCACAAGTCTTCAGGACTAAGGTTTTTACCACGTTCAGATTCGTTTTGCAAGTGAATAGGCTTTCGCCCGATAATGCCTGTAACGAGTCCTTGTTTGCCGTGTATAAAGATACGTTGGCCAGGTAGTAAGTTTGTATCAATACCACCAATTTGATTAAAATACAAGAAACCTCTGTCATCAATGTAATTGATCATGAGTCCCACTTCGTCGGCATGAGCCATAAACATTATCTTCTGGCCATCACCTTTCTTGTGGGCGATACAGTTACCATTAACATCGCAATTGACCTCATCAACATACGGCATGACCACTTTGGCAAAGAACTCTATTATCTGTTCCTCGCTTCCCGACGGACTTGCCATCTGCAAACTTTCTAATAATATATCCTTTAACCAGACGTCCATGAATTCCAATTTGGCTGCAAAGTTACATTTTTTTTTTGTATTTCAGACAAAACTTCCATGAAATAATTTTTTTTATAATTTTAAAAAGACAACAGATAAAAATATATCTCGGTAGCGATGCTTTTTTTGAATAAAAAAAATGATATAACACATATGTCAAAATAGTGAGCAAGTAATGGGTATAAAAAGGGATAAAAGACCCACATGCTCTTCCGTTCCCAACATTAAATTCTTTACAGACAAACTTCCACATAAGTTGCAAATATGGCAAAGCATCTAACAGCGCAGCATAGGTTCGAAATATCCTTCAGACTGCAAAAAAATGAACGTCCTATTGACATAAGTACCATCTATGGGTATGTGTGGGATGAGAAGCATCTGCCCCAATCGGTCATTAGAAGTGCCATAATCCGTAGTCAAGTCAGTAAATCATTGAAAAATCCATTTGCAAAAGGCTTGTTATCAAATGGTCACGAAGTTAACCACGAAAACGACCATCCTAACGACCTATTTGGGATAAATGGGGAAAGCCTCTGTACATGCATCTGCGCCATAGGGGGCTGACACTATAATAAGCGTGGTTCTTCCTATAAGTCAATGGGGATACCAGGACGTGTCGGGATAGAACAAAGACCTTCAGTCGTCGGCGAGAAAGGACGGTTCGGGGATTTGGAGAGATTGACACCATTGTGGGGAAAAACAGGCGGAACGTCATCATGATAATCAATGACAGAGAGTCTGGTTTCCTGATTATGCGGAAGCTTCCCTCAAAAGAGGCCGAGCTCTGGCGGAAGCAAGGTGAAATACCAAGCAGCGGATGTTTGGAAGAATTTCCTGAATATCGTTGAAGACTTGCCGACGGGAATTGTCTCAATTGATAATTCACAATCGACAATTGAAATGACGTTTGGTTTACGCTCAACGGCGTGCGGCTCAACGGCAAACCGACACTCCCGGGCATCTACATCGTTAACGGAAAACGAGTCGTGATTAAGTGAGTGCAGAGTGAAAATGATTTTTCAACTTTGCCGAACGTGAACGACTTCGATGAAATCAAACGACTTGTGATCAAGTGAAGAAAATAATGACTTGATTTGTCCGCTGGTAATATCCCAATTATCAGCGGACATTTTTTTAGTCTTTCAGGCAACCGATGGGGATAACATATACCCCATCTTGCCTTTGATAGGCATATCTGCCTATAGCGACGATAACTGCCATGAATGATGGTGCGGGCATTTTATCAGTATCTATTTTTCCAGCAAGTTCTATCATGCTGGCTGCACCGGCATTGATATGATCTTCTCCTCCCAGTTTTACTTCAATCAGAGCGTAGCTGCCATTCCGCCGATGAAGAACTGTGTCACATTCAAGGCCGTTACTGTCTCTATAATGATAAAGACTGCCATCCAATGCCTCAGCATACACACGTAGGTCCCGCACAGCCATGTCTTCAAAGAAAAGTCCGAATGTGTCTAAATCGTTAATCAAATCTTTAGGACCAATTCCAAGTGCGGCAATACCGATGCTCGGATCAACAAAGTGCCGTGTGTTGCTGGTCCTGATTGCAGCCTTGCTTCGCAGGTTGGGATTCCATGCGGCAAGGTCTTCAATGACAAAGAGTTTCTTCAGTGCCTTGATGTAGTCGGCAACAGTGTCTTCATCTAATGTGCTTGCATCATTTGCAAGCATGTCTTTACGAATGGTGGAGTATGATACTTGTTGAGAGATATTCCTTGCGTATGAACGCAGGAGCAACCTTGCCCGCTCAGGACTTCTCTTTATTTTGTCCACGCGCTGTATATCTCGCGTTGTCACAGAATCAACATAATCGAACGCTTGGTCAAGGGCAACGTCCTTAGGTATCAATGTCGACCAGGGCCATCCACCACGGCAAGTGAGATAAGCGATGTCATCAATATCCAGATTGCATTGTTGAACTTCTGGTGTTTTTCCATCGAACAAATCCTTCAGGCTAATCGTGCCTGATGATTCACCTGACTCATACAAGCTCATAGGACGCATCATGATATGTGCGAATCGTCCTGTGCCGCTATGAATTGTCTCGTCGGCATCAGGAAGTACGGAAGACCCTGTAAGGATAAATTGAGCGGGTATCCCCCGTTTATCGACTTCATTACGAATCGAATCCCAAATGGGAGGCAATGCTTGCCATTCGTCAATCAAGCGGGGAGTTATCCCTTCCAAAAGAAACTTGGGACTTATCTCTATCATTTGTGTGCTTTGTTTCAACACTGATGCATCCCCGAGGTCAAGCACACTCTTTGCTAACTGTTTTGCCGTAGTTGTCTTGCCACACCACTTGGGACCTTCAATAAGAACGGCACCTTTCCCAAGAACCTTACGTTGGAGAAGTCTATCTGCTATTCGCTGTTTGTACTTTGCCATAACATTACTCTTTATTTCGATTGCAAAGATAGTTTTTTTATTCTAATCAACCAAAGAAATTTGTAAATTTTCGGTTGTTTGTGGGTGCTTTATTCGGTTATTTGATGAGGTATTGCTCGGTTGTTCGTGGAAGAATTATCTGGTGAATTATAGAAAGTACTTATACATGTGAGTTTGATGTAAGTATATAAGTGTAGCGATATTCTTGCGAGATTGGCGGATTTGATATATCTTTGTGGGCGAAAAGTAAGTGACGGATATGAAGAGAGTTCGACCGAAGAAACATCTCGGGCAGCATTTCCTGACGGATTTGGACGTGGCACGCCGCATTGCCGACACGGTGGATGCGTGTCCCGGCATCCCCGTCCTGGAGGTGGGACCGGGCATGGGTGTGCTGACGCAGTATCTGGTGGCGAAGGAGCGCGACCTGAAGGTGGTGGAGATAGACCGCGAGTCGGTGGCTTATCTGAATGAGCATTTCCCCCGTCTGCGGGAGAACATCGTCGGTGCCGACTTCCTCCGCATGGACCTGGGCGAGGTGTTCGGCGGAAGACCTTTTGTTTTGACGGGCAATTATCCTTACGACATCTCATCGCAGATATTTTTCAAGATGCTCGACAACAAGGACTTGATTCCCTGTTGCACGGGGATGATTCAGCACGAGGTGGCGCTGCGCATGGCTTCGCAGCCGGGGACGAAGGCTTACGGCATTCTGTCGGTGCTGATACAGGCGTGGTACGACGTGGAATATCTGTTCACGGTCGATGAATCGGTGTTCAATCCGCCACCTAAGGTGAAGAGTGCCGTCATCCGCATGATGCGCAACGGGGTGACGGAGCTTGGCTGCGACGAGCGCCTGTTCCGCCGTGTGGTAAAGACGGCATTCAACCAACGGCGCAAGATGCTGCGCGTGTCGCTCCGTCCGCTCTTCAGTGAGCGCAAGCCGGCGGATGCGTTCTTTGCGCAGGAGGTGATGACGCGGCGCCCGGAACAGCTGACGGTGGCAGAGTTTGTGGAGTTGACGAACCTTGTTGCTGCCGAACTCTGACCGGATGCAGGGCGTTCAAACGGACAGATGACAAACAAAAGCGGCTCCGACAACCATGTCAGAGCCGCTTTTTTCTTGTATTCGCCTTGTGCTATTTGTTCAACACCTTCACGCTCTTGCCACCCATCTTCACGATGTAGATGCCCCGCGGCAGCCCGCTGAGGTCGGCATCGCCACTCTTTACGTGGACGCCCGTCGCAGTATAGACCTCTACCGGGGCGTTGACCTGTACGGCGTCCAGCTCGCGAATGCCTGTGGACGTCTTGCCGAAAGTGATTTTCCGGAGTGTGGAAAGGGCGTAAGTCTTCACGGTGGTTGAGCCGTTGAGCACGGTCAGGTTCCCATTGTTGAACTTGATTGCCGTGAACGTGCTCAGGTCAATCGACTCGGTCGTCGCGGCAGCATCGCTCTTTTGCAGGTTCATGTAGTTATAGTCGTCTGCAAAACCTGCTGAACTGACCGTCAGCAGCGCAATGGTCATTATCGTGCGGATGATGTTTTTTATCATGTTCTTAGTCTTTCTATTGTCCTGCAAAGGTAATAAAAAAAACTGATATGTCGCCATAAAAACGGCTTTTTTCTTAGCGGGGAGTGCAGATTGTCATACTTTTTTGCAAAGTTTTGCACTCGGTTCGCCAGATTTTGTTTATCTTTGCAGGAAGTGAGAACGTGACTTTTTCTGAATAAAACTTACGAAGAAAATATTGATAAGGATGGAAAAGGAGAAGATTTATCAGGAGTTGCTTCCGCAGGTGGAAGCGCTGATGGCAGGAGAGACCGACGAGGTAGGGGTGCAGGCGAATATCGCTGCCGTGCTGAAAGAGCGTCTGGGGTACTTCTGGGTGGGGTTCTATACCCTGCGTGATGGTGACCGTCTGCGGCTCGGACCGTTCCAAGGCAGCGTGGCTTGCTATTCCATTCCCTATGGCAAGGGCGTGTGTGGCTCGGCATGGGCGCAGGGAGAGACCATCGTCGTGCCCGACGTGGAGGCGTTTCCCGGACATATCGCCTGCTCGTCGCTCAGCCGTTCGGAAATCGTCGTGCCCGTGTTCGACGGGCAGGGGAAGTTCCGGTGTGTATTGGATATCGACAGTGATGAGCTGAACGCATTCGATGAGACCGACAAGAAGTATCTCGAACAGTTGGCGCGCCTGATGACAGAGAATCTCTATGCGAAGGGATAAATGAAACTTTTTTGAAGATTTTTTGTCCATTCCAAATGAAAACACTATTTTTGTAGAAGAAACTAATTTGAAAAGATATGATAGACGTAAAAGCAACTTTGAACGAGAGTGAAGAGAGAATGCAGATGGCAGCCCTCTTTCTGGAGGAGTCGTTGGCTCGCATCCGTGCCGGACGCGCAAACGTAGCTATTCTCGACGGTGTGAGAGTGAGCAGCTATGGCTCGATGGTTCCGCTGAACCAAGTGGCAAACGTGTCAGTGCCCGACGCACGTACGATTGCCATCAAGCCTTGGGATAAAAAGCAAATCAGAGACATCGAAAAAGCCATCATGGATTCGGATGTCGGAATCACTCCCGAGAATAACGGAGAAATCATCCGTCTCAACATTCCGCAACCGACGGAAGAGCGCCGTAGGGAACTGGTGAAGCAGTGCAACAAAATCGGAGAAAAGGCGAAGGTGGAAGTGCGCAATGTGCGCGGCGACATCAAAGACCGCCTGAAGAAAGCCATCAAGGACGGACTCAGTGAGGACAATGAGAAAGATGCCGAACTGGAATTGCAGAAGTTGCACGACAAATACATTAAGCAGATAGACGACCTGCTTGAGGAAAAGAACAAGGAAATCATGACCGTGTAAAAACTCCTGTCGGCGTCCGAAATGAAAGGTCTGGTCATCAAGAATACGGGCAGTTGGTATTCTGTCCTCACGGATGACGGTGTCGTCGTTGAGAGCAAAATCAAGGGTAATTTCCGTCTGAAAGGTATTCGCAGCACCAATCCGGTGGCTGTGGGTGACCGTGTGTGTATCGTGGTGAATGCCGAGGGAACGGCATTCATCACCGAAATAGAAGACCGGCGCAACTATATCATTCGTAAGTCGTCCAACCTCTCCAAGCAAAGCCACATCCTCGCAGCGAACGTCGATCAGGCTTTCCTCATCGTGACAGTCAACTTCCCGGAAACGAGCACCACCTTTATTGACCGCTTCCTCGCTTCGGCTGAGGCATATCGCATACCTGTCGTGCTCGTCTTCAATAAAACAGACCTGCTTTCTGACGAAGAACTGCGCTATCAGCAGATGATGATGCACCTCTATGAGACCGTTGGCTACCAGTGTGTGGCAATTTCCGCGTCCAAGGGTGAGGGCGTGGAAGCATTATTGCCGCTGCTGAAAGACAAGGTGACGCTGTTCAGTGGAAACAGCGGAGTGGGGAAGTCAACTCTGCTGAACCGCCTTATTCCAGGCGTCAACCTGCGTACGGCGGAGATTTCCGATGCGCATCATACAGGTATGCACACCACGACGTTCAGTGAAATGTTGGCATTGCCCGATGGCGGTTGGGCGATAGACACACCGGGAATCAAAGGTTTTGGCACTTTCGACATCGAGCGGGGAGAACTGACGGGCTATTTCCGCGAGATATTCCGTTTCTCGAAAGACTGCCGTTTCAGTAATTGTACGCACACCCATGAGCCGAATTGCGCTGTCCGGCAGGCAGTAGAGGACCACTATATTGCCGAGAGTCGCTACAATTCCTACCTCTCAATGCTCGATGATAAGGACGAAGGCAAGTATCGGGAGGCGTATTGACCCATGTCTTTTCCTTCTTTTTTCAATCACGAAGTCTTTTTTTGAAAGGCTATTCGATGTGTTTCGTTATCCATTCAACCATGTCTTTCATGACCTTTTCCGAGAAAGTTTCCTCTATTTGCCCGTATTCTGAAGGCAGTCCGGTCGTGCTGTTCTGGAAAAGGTGGTTCAGGTTGGGATAGCTGATGATTTGGAAGTCACCTGTTTTTTGATGTTGAGTGCTGCCGATAGGGCTTTTGCTCATCTTTGAACGGATGGCTTGAAGGTTGATGGCTGCATCTACCTGCAAGTCTTTCTCTCCGTTGAGAATCAGTGTGGGGCAGGCGATGCGGGCAATATCGGCTGCCGGGTCGTAATCCAGGAACCACATATACCATACGTTTTGCGCCATTTGTTGTCGGATGTTGGGCATCAAGGAAACGCACTGCTCATAAGTGACGGGTTGTCCCATGTTTTTGGCTAAGTCGTAGTTCTGCTGGATGACGATGCTGTCGCCCCGCACTCCGGGTGCGGCAAGCGTAACGATGAAGTCGGCTTTCTTCTCTCCAGCCAGCATGAAGGCGACGCTTCCGCCTTCGCTGTGTCCGATGATGCCTGCTTTACCGAACTTTTTGCTGTCGCGGAGGAATCGGAGTGCAGCTTCGGCATCGCTTTTGAACGTCTTTGTAGTGGCGGTCGCCACGTCTCCCGTTGACTTTCCGAATCCCCGGTCGTCATAACGCAGAGTGGCAATGCCGTTTCGTGCAAAGTAATCGGCTATGACGGCGAAAGGCTTGTGCTCAAAAATCTCCTCATCGCGGTTTTGAAGTCCGCTTCCGGAGACCATGACAACCACCGTAGGGCGTTGCTCCTTGGTGTAGCCGACGGGGTAGGTGAGTGTTCCAGAGAGCACTGCGCCGTCGCTCTCGTTGGAGAATGTCACTTCTTCAGTCAGATAAGGAAATGGTGGTTGTGGTGTCTGGGGGCGCTTGACGACGTGCTGTCCCCGTGTCAGAGTGAGCGGAAAGCGCTGTCCCATCTGCTGGAAGATGCCTTTCAGCGTGTCGTTTTGCAACTTGCCTTCATAGCTTGCATAGATGCTCGGAACACGGACGGAGAGGGAATCTTCTGTCTTTGTGAGCAGTTCTGCCGCGATTCCCTTAGCACCTTGGTCCGGACTGTCGAGCGTGCAGCTGTTACCGTCAATATTCAGAACGACGGTCAGGCTGTTTCCGCCAACCTTCAGTTTTCCGTTCCATGTTCCATCAAGCGCTTGTGACGAAACGGTTGTCGTGAGAAGAAGCGCTGAAAGTATAAAAAATATCTTTTTCATTTCCTTAGTCTGTAAGCTTGTATATTGAAAAATATGCACACAACGAATAGTAAAATCAACGCAGCTGTAAACAGATAGGTGCCGGCAGGATTGCCGCTTATCCTGATGACGATGCCGATTAGAAGGATGGAGCAGACTACAGCGAGGCAGCGCACCATGCGTATGAGTGGGACATATTGCCGGTTGTTCCTTATTCTGAAGGGCGTGCGTATCTGTGTCTGAGGATAGTAGGCGGTCGTTAGAAGCAAGATTGCAACCAGAGTGTTTAAGCCTGCCATGATAAAGACGATGGATTTGCTGCCGAATCCGTCGGCTTCTCCACTCAAGTTGAAGTGGGTCGGAACCGTATCGGGCAACTTGTTGTAAAGGGCGATGGCTATAATCCATAGTATGACAATCAGAATGGCAGTCACAATTTCAAATATGGTACCTTCTTTTGTGCGTTGTATGCGGAGCTTGTCCTTGGTCTTATCGTTGTTTTCTTTCGTCATGTTTGCGAATCCTTTCTGTCGGTTTTCTCTTTGTTTTTCTTCGGCAGCCGCCCACTCTTACGGAGCGCTTCAGTGATGATCCACTGAAGCTGTCCGTTAGTGGAGCGGAATTCGTCGGCTGCCCATGCCTCAATGGCACTCATGGTATCAGCGTCGATGCGAAGAATGAAACTCTTGTTGTTTTTCATTGGGGCTGTTTTTTTATGTAGTCACCCTCATGACGGTGCTTAATGGTTCAGCGTTCCGGTGTTGACAACCGGCTGTGCAGTATCGTCTCCGCATAGCACAACGAGCAGGTTGCTCACCATGGCAGCCTTCTTGTCGTCGTCGAGTTCTACAATCTCTTCGTTAGAGAGTTTGTCCAGCGCCATTTTCACCATCGAAACAGCACCTTCGACAATCTTCTCGCGGGCAGTGATGATGGCGCTTGCCTGTTGGCGGCGCAGCATCACGGCGGCAATCTCGGGTGCGTATGCCAGATAGTTGATGCGTGCCTCTACAATCTCGATGCCAGCCATGGCGAGGCGCTCGTCGAGTTTGGCTTCCAACTCTTCGTTGATTTCGTCGCCACCGCCGCGCAACGTGATTTCCTGATGGTTGCTGTCCGTATCGTCATAGGCGTATTGTCCAGCCACCTGTCTGAGGGCGGCGTCGCTCTGAATGCGCACGAAATGCTCGAAGGCACGCATGACGCCCGACACGTTTGTTCCTACGGTGGCAGGGTTATTGGTCTTTGCGATGGTCTGTGAGTCGATTTCAAACATTGCCCTGTAGGTGTCTTTCAGTTTCCAGACAAGCATCACACCAATCATAATCGGGTTACCCGTCTTGTCATTGACCTTAATGGGGTCGATGTCGAGGTTTCTTGAGCGCAGCGAGAGTTTTTTGGTTGCAAGGAACGGGTTCACCCAAAAGAAGCCCGTGCGCGTGAAAGTTCCTTTGTATTTTCCGAAAAACACCATGACAAGCGTTTCGTTTGGTTCAAGCATGATGAGGCCTCCCCATAGAAAAAGTGACAGGATGAGAATGATTCCGCCTGGTATGAACAGCAGATTCTCATTGATGATAGACAACACAATCAGTGCGATGCCGCCAAATGTGAGAATGAGGTTGATGCACAGCATCAGGAAACCATTGATGGTTAGTCCCTTAAAAGCAAATTCTTTTGTTTCCATATTCTTTTAAATGTTAAATAGGTGATATCATTTTGATACTGCAAAGATATGTGTTTGTTTTGATATGACCAAATTTTTCTGCAATTATTTTATGAGATGTGTGCAACTTTTTTCAGACTCCGTGTGCATTTTTCTATCGTAATCGCCGTGTTTTCGTCGTTTCATCGCAATGCTTTTGCCGACCAAATTCACTGAATTTGCTCATCAATTTCACTGAATTTGGTCATCAAATTCACTGAATTTGTTTTTCAGAAGTTGAACTTTCAAAAAGCAAATCAAGTTGAATTGGTAAACAAATCAAGTTGATTTGCTCAAGAAAGGCAACGAAAAACGGCTGCCCGTCCGTAGGAATCAGGCAGCCGTGGGGAATATATAGAGTATAGAAGGTGTCAGAAGTTGACTTTGATGTTGGCAAAGAAAGCACTTTTTGCGGATAGTAGGAAAGTAAAATCCCTAAAACTCTGTCGGAAAATCCCTATATTGTGATAGGAATTTTGTATCTTTGCAGCGATGAAACAGGAAGAATTGCAGGATAAAAAGATTGCTGTGCTCCTCTCAGGTGGGGTGGACAGTTCAGTCGTGCTCTACGAATTGGTTCGGCAGGGGCTGTATCCTGACTGCTTCTATATCAAGATAGGTCCTGAAGAGCAGGAGGAATGGGATTGCACGAGCGAGGAGGATGTGGAGATGGCTACGGCTGTGGCGCGTCGTTTCGGTTGTCGTCTCGAGGTCGTTGACTGCCATCAGGAGTATTGGAACGAGGTGACGCGTTACACCATGGAGAAGGTGAAGGCTGGGCTCACGCCCAATCCCGATGTGATGTGTAACCGGCTGATTAAGTTCGGTGCTTTTGATGCCAAGGCGGGACACGACTATGACCTGATTGCCACGGGACATTATGCGCAGACGGAATGGGCGGACGGGCGGAAATGGCTCGTCACCAGTCCCGACCCGGTGAAAGACCAGACCGACTTTCTTGCTCAGATTTACGACTGGCAGTTGCGGAAAGCACTCTTTCCCATCGGTCATTACATGAAAGACGAGGTGCGGCAGATAGCCGAGCGTGAGCATCTGGTCAACGCCAAGCGTAAAGACTCTCAGGGAATCTGTTTCCTGGGGAAAATCAACTACAACGAATACCTGCGGCGCTATCTGGGCGAACAGGAGGGTGATGTCGTGGAGTGGGAAACAGGCAAGCGCATCGGAGCGCACAAGGGCTTGTGGTTTCATACCATTGGACAGCGAAAAGGACTCGGGTTGGGCGGCGGACCGTGGTTTGCCATCAAGAAAGATATGGAGAAAAATATTCTCTATGTCAGCAAAGGATACGACCCGGAGACAGCCTACCAGAGTGACTTTAAGGTGCATGGCTTCCATTTCGTGACGTGGAACGGTGAGAGCGGTGGCGAAAATCTGTTGCCCGCCGACGTGACGTTTAAGATTCGCCATACGCCCGAATATTTCAAAGCACGCATAGAGAAGACGTCGGAAGACAGTTTCATGGTGCATTCCGATGCTCCGATTCATGGCGTGGCGCCAGGGCAGTTCTGCGTCATCTACGACGAAAATCATCACCGCTGTTTCGGAAGCGGTGAGATTACTTTATAAGGAAAGGTCTAACTAAAAAAACAGGAAAAATGATACTCTCAACAACACCGACAATCGAAGGACAACCGATACAGAAGTATTTGGGTGTCGTTACTGGTGAAACCATTATTGGAGCCAACGTGTGGAAAGACTTTAAGGCAGGACTGCGCGATTTCTTCGGAGGACGCAGCAGCACTTATGAGAAAGTGTTGCGCGAGGCGCGGGAAGCGGCTCAGCGCGAAATGGAAACCGAGGCGATGAAACTTGGTGCCAATGCTGTCGTCGGAATAGATTTCGACTACGAAACAATCGGGCAAAGCGGTTCGATGCTCATGGTGTCATGCAGTGGGACGGCTGTCGTCCTTTAGCCCCGGAGTGAAAAAATATAAGGCTGGACATCAGGGCGTTCCTGCATGTCCAGCCTTATATTATATAATAATGTGAATCGGATGGATTCGCTTATTCAGGGAAAGTGAATATCACAATAGTCTGGTTTTCACTCAGAAATGTCTCAAGGTTTTCCTTCAAAACGACATTCTCAACCTTCTCGTTACGCTCTAAGGCACTTGTCTCTTTATCGTATTTATACACGGTATAGGCATACGACAGGTCATAGGATGTTGCAGACAAATCGCCGTGGTCGCTCTTGAGTTTGGCAACAACTTGGCAGCGCATGCCCGGCTGCAAACCATCTTTCTTTCCTTCATATTGCCAGTTTCTTTGTGACATACGCTCAATGACTTCCTGTGCGTTGATGTCAGTGTAAGTAACTGTCACGTCGTAGAACTGCAGGAAGTCCTCTCCCAGCGAACAAGTATATTTCACTTTCGTGTAGTTTGGTCGTACAATCGGCTCATCATCGTCTCCACAGGCCGTGAAGGTGACTGTTGCCAAAGCGGCAACCATGAGCAATGTCATCAATTTAATACATTTCATTTTCATCGTTTTTTTTGTTATATGGAGATGTTATTTTACGTTTTCAGGGAAGCTAACCAGAATTAAAGAAGAGTTGTTTTCGAGATACGTCTCCAACTCAGTAATATGTACATTTTGTTCTTCAGCCTCTTGTCTGCGGTTATCGTATGTATTGGCTGCCGTATTATTTGTAAAATATGCGCTATATATCGGGGAAGTCTGAAGGTTTGCCGTTGTTGGTCCGTCTGGAATGTTTTTGTATTCCTCGACAAGCTCTCTGAAATTGGTTTTAAGTATAGCGCGTACAATAAATTTGAACTCATAATACCGTCCTTCTACGGTCTCATTATATGACCAGGTGTGCTCAGTTAATGTCTCGTTTCTCTCAATACCAGTGGGAGTGAGATAATTAATTGTTATGTCGTAGAAGCGAAGCATGTCTCCACTGATTGAGACAGTGTATTTTACCGTTGTACGCTCGGGTAATTCTATTTTGTCATCGTCTCCACAAGCCGTGAAGGTGACCGTTGCCAAAGCGGCAACCATGAGCAATGTCATCAATTTAATACATTTCATTTTCATCGTTTTTTGTTTTATTTGTTATTATATCAACTCATTGTTTGTCGAAAAATTGTCCCACGCCTCACAAAAATCAGCCATTCGTTCGAATACGAGGTCTGCATGCTCATCTGTGAGTATCTGTTCGGGAAGCGGTCCTGTGTTCACGGCAACGGTGAATATGCCTGCTGCCACTGCCGCCCGTACTCCCAAAGGCGCATTTTCCACGACAATTGTTTCCGTAGCTGCAGCTCCCACTTTTTCAAGTCCTTTCAGGTAAGGGTCAGGTTCTGGCTTTCCGCGTGTCACGTCATAACTCGTGACGATATATGGAAGTTCGATGAGGCCTTCAAAATCGTGACACAGCCGTTCAATCAATGGTCGTTGACCGCTTCCTGTCACTACGCCGATGCGCATTCCGTCGGCTTTCATCTTCCGCATGAGTTCTTCCACGCTTTCCATTTTGAGTGGGTCGCCGTATGAAGCAAAATGCTTTGCTTTCTCCTGATACATCCTTTCCGCCTCGTCTTCAGTAATCTCTCGGTGCAGTTGTTCGCGTGCCTTTATCTGGCAGATTTCCACTCCGCGCATTCCTTCCACACGGAATGCTTCGTATTCGGGCATGTCAATGCCAAACTTCTGCATCGCTTCGTGCCAGGCTCGTGCATGTCTGGGCATGGAGTCATAGAGAACGCCGTCCATGTCGAACAGCACTGCCCGTGGGCGGAATACTTTCAAACCGTTGCGCTCGGTATATTGCCGGATGGCTTGTTTGATTCTTTCGTTCATTCTTCGGTCAGGCGTTTTCTGATGGCAGCTGATGCTTCTTCGTAGCCGGGTTTGTTGAGCAAGGCAAACATGTTTTTCTTATATGCCTCCACGCCCGGCTGATCGAACGGGTTGACACCGAGCACGAGCCCACTGATGGCGCATGCCACTTCAAAGAAGTAGAGCAGCTGTCCGATATAATAGGGGTTCAGTTCTGGCAGTGTGATGCGGATGTTTGGAACTCCGCCGTCCACATGTGCGAGGCGTGTGCCCAGTTCTGCCATCTTGTTCACTTCGTCAATCCGCTTTCCGGCAAGGAAGTTCAGTCCGTCGAGATTTTCCTCATCGTATGGGAAAGACAGTTCCTTGTTAGGTCGCTCGATGCTGAGCACGGTTTCAAAGATAGTGCGCTCGCCATCTTGTATCCATTGTCCCATGGAGTGGAGGTCGGTGGTGAAGTCGCAGGCAGCAGGGAAGATGCCTTTGCCGCCTTTTCCTTCACTTTCCCCATAGAGTTGTTTCCACCATTCGGCGATGAAATGGAGTTTGGGGTGGTAGTTCACCATGATTTCAATCTTCTTTCCGTTGCGATAGAGTGCATTGCGGACGGCAG
>Ga0256404_1004375_pt1 | contig 26880 bp, 23 predicted proteins | sample RumenRJG_01DNA_FD_185990 | JGI IMG/M metagenome (GOLD analysis project Ga0256404, IMG submission 185990) | Bovine rumen microbial communities from Lethbridge, Alberta, Canada - RJG_01 | ecosystem: Host-associated > Mammals > Digestive system > Stomach > Rumen | place: Canada: Alberta | collected...
CGTTACATTGCGGGTGTCTATTGCGGCGGTGTCCCACCTCTTCCCATTCCGAACAGAGCAGTTAAGCCCGCCTGCGCCGATGGTACTGCGCGACAATGCGGGAGAGTAGGTGGATGCCCCTTTTTTTACGAGGAGCCTGCGTCAAGCGACGCGGGCTCTTTTTTTTGTGTGGGAGTAGGAGTAAGGAGTTGGGGAGTAAGACAATTCCTTTTACAATGGAAAACGATAGAATGGGCGTTTCGGGTCGTTGTCGAGCATCCATTGGTCGAGGATGAGCTCGTTGCTGAGCGACTCGATGGTGAGGGTGTGAGTGCCCATTCCGAGTGAGATGACGGCATCGTTTTCGGTATAGATTTTCTTTTCACCATCGTCGATGGATATGGTGAAAAGAGGTGTTTTCGAGTCGAGTGGGACGCTGGAAATGCGAAGAATGAATTTTCCGTATTTTTCGACACGGAATTGATAGTTGAGCGATTCACCTATCGGAAGGAAGACGGCTCGCATGGAGCATCCGAGCATCGGAATAATTTTCGAATTTTCTGTCGCAGAGGAATAGTCGGCTGCATTTTTTGCGATGCAATCTCTTGAATTGATTTGAATTTCGTAGTCTTCTTCGTCGCCGTACTGCTTGATTTCGTCTTCACTAATAATGTCGGGAATTGACGGTACGGAGAAGCCTGCCAATTGACCTATTGACGCAGGAAGAAGCCGTTTCCACTTACCGCCAGCCATTCCGTTGTAATGTTGTGTAAGTTCTTTGATTTTGCGCCATGCCTTGATGCTGCGAGCGGCGGAACTAAGGGCTTCGCTGTCGTGATGGAAGGATTCTTTTCGGGCTATATGGCGCGACTCTTGTGCTTCGAGTTGCTTCACAGCGATGGCTGCGGCTGTTTGAATGGGGTATTCGATGATGGCGAAATAGGCATCGTGAAGTTCAGGGCGAACCATTTTTTTGATGTTTTCGGTCAGCCGTTGGAGTAGGGTATATTCGCCGAGATAACGCTCCAGTTCATTGCCGAAAGAGTGGGCGCTGAAGAGGTCGCGACCCGTCAGTTCGGGTTTTTGAACGGCGGTGAGTTCATAGAATTTTCGCATCACGGGCAGTAATTTGTGCCCAGCTTCTTTTCCGAACTGCTGTTTGAGCCAAGATTCGAGGTGATATTCGAGGTTTTTGGCTGTCACTGCGTCTTTGTTCCACGCCATATCAAGGAAGAGCGATAGTTGATAAATGGCTGTTTTGGGGTTTTGCACAGAGGCAATCCACATGTTTTGATGGGTTGAATTTTGGGCTTTATGGAGAATCATTCCCGGTTGTGTCGTCGTGATCCATTGACTGTTGTCCTCCCATAAAAATATCGAATTTTTTGGTCTTGAATCGATGGAAAATGCGAACGATTCTGCCTTTTTCCGACATTCTTTGGCAAAAGCAGTCGTTTTTTTCTGCATTGGAGGCTGGTAGATGGTGTTGGCTCGGAGTCGCAACAGCAGTTCGAATAGTTTCTGGGTATGATTGTGATTGAGTAGGAACCACTCTTCTCCCGTGATGGCGACACCTCGAGCCGCCACCGAAGGACGTTGCAGCATTGAAAAATTCTCGTCGGTTTCAAGGCGTTTGCGTTGTTCAGGAACGACATCGCCCCACCAAATCCACGGCGAAACGCCCGCCATGCGCGAGAGTTCCATGATGCCGTAGGCTGTTCCGCGTGCATCGTCGCCCATGACAATCAAGCGTCCGTCGTGAACGCCAATGTAGAACGCTTCGGGCTTTGCAATGACTTTCTGATAGGGTAGTTTTCTTTTTTGAATTTTCTTGAACTCTTTGTTGCTCAACGAGTTAAGTTCGATAATCTCAATTTTTCCTTTATGGTTTTCCACCGCCCGATGTCCTGTGACAGCCTTCATGTCTTCAGCAAACAAGTCAAGGGCGATTTTCACGAGAGGCGAATGAGACTGGTGGGCGATGTAACTGACGTGGTTGTGGCCGTCGAACCACACGACATTGGCTCCGAAAGCGCGCTGGGCTGCAGAGAACGCGATGGTAAGAAAAAGAAGTCTAAAGATATTTCGCATAGGATTTTTGTGCAAAATTACGAAATAAAAAAGAAACCATGATGGATTTTGAGGATTTTTTTCTTTTATTACTTTGAATTGGAACTTGAAATGGCATTGACGACGATTTCGTCGGTGAAAATCCAGCCGCCGTGCTCGCCAGAACGCGCCTGAATGCGGACGAAACGACCTTTTGACGAGCCTTCCCAAGTTAATTTTTGGATGGTGTAGGGTTTGGAAAAATCGACAGAAAAAAACTGATGCGAAAGTTCCGAAAAATGCTCGCCGTCGTTGGAAATGCTGACAATGAACTCCGCCGGAGCGTAGATTTCAGGACCCGTGAACTGCATGAACGAAGCACAGACATCGCGCAATGGAACTATTTGCTGCATATCAATGACGACATCAAGCCGCTCACGACTGATAAAGCCCTGCCAACGACCGTCGTTGTAGCTCCAACCACCCTGCAAACCGTCGGTCAGCGTGGTTTCACCGCCGCCGCGATACTTCTCGAAATAAGGTTGCAGATAACGAACGGGCTTGCCGACAGCTTCATGATTGACGAGCAGGTTGGCCTCGCTTCGTTGTCCAATTTCATTTCTCAAATCAAACGGCGCGTAGCCCATCGACCGCAACGTGTCGCAAAACGCAATCGCCCTTCTATAAAAATTTGTAAACAATTCTTCGCAATCTAAGAAATTTCCATCGTCATCTTGTAAATTCTTATTGGGAAAACGCTTTAAACCTGCCTCTGCAATGGCCATCAGTCGAGGAAAAATCATCGCTTCGGCGTGTTCGGGCGTGGCAACCATTTCTGTCCAAAGATTGCCTTGAACGCCGAGGATTCGACCGCCAATTGGACTTTTAGCCAGCGAATCGACTACCGCAGAAAACGCCCAAACCCTTTCTAACGGTGAATAGTCGCCCATCGCCAATGGCTGCGACTCCGGCGCGTCTTGATAATAGTCCAAATAATACTGCGGAGAGGGTGTGAGCACCACGTCGAAACCGCGCTGAGCCGCTTCCTCTGCACGTTCCACGCCGCGCCACGCCATCACGACATAGTTGGGAACATCGTTCGCGTTGATGCCTTCCATGATTTCGTCCCACCCCATCAACCGACGGCCTTTGCTTTCAAGATATTTGCCGACGCGCCTCGTGAACCACGCCTGCAATTCGGCGGTCGTTTGCAGATTTTCGGCCTTCATTAGTGCTTGACAGCGCGGACATTGAGCCCATTTTTGCCGACCAGCCTCGTCGCCGCCGATGTGAATCAGTTTCGAGGGAAAAAGTTGCAGAACCTCGTCGAGCACGCGTTCGATGAAGTCGAAAGTGGCCTCGTTGCCGATGCAAAAATCGGAACAGCCGTATTCCTCGCCTGTACAAGCCAGTTCGGGATAGGCGTAAAGCACCTCCTCGCTGTGGCCAGGCATTTCGATTTCGGGAATCACGTCGATGCCTTTGTTCAAAGCATATTCGACGATTTCCGCCATGTCGTTTTGCGTGTAAAAACCACCATAGGCACCCTCGGTCTCCGCCGTGCAATAGCGTCGGTCGCCCTGTGTCCACCATTTCGTCCAATTTTCTTCCGTGCGCCACGCCGCGTGTGAGGTCAGTCGCGGAAAAGCCTTGATTTCGAGCCGCCAGCCGCCTGCGTCGGTCAGATGCAAGTGGAGTTTGTTCATCCGAAGCATCGCCATCGCGTCGATTTGTTTCATGAGAAACTCCTTCGGCCAAAAATGGCGCGAACAGTCAACCATAAGACCGCGATAGGCGAAGCCATCGTCCGCCATCGACGCGCAAAAATGCCATAAAAGCACCAAAAACAGCCCGATTCGCTTGAACATATTTGTAATATAAGGAATTAGATAGTCGCAAAGTTAGCCATTTTATGCCAATCCGCAAACTTTTCCAAGGTATTTCTTTGTTTTTCGCCCACTTAGTAGTACCTTTGCCATCAAAATCAACGAAAAATCGTATCTATGAACGAATTATACCCGAAAAAAGTGATGGAAGCGCTGGCGACAGTGACGTATGCCGGCACGAAGAAAAACCTCGTCGAGAGCGAGATGGTGGCAGACACGCCGACGGTCGGTTTTGACCGCGAGCGTGGTGTTTGGATGGTTGGCGTGACGCTGATTTTTCCACGCGAAACCGACCCGTTTCTGAAATCGACGGTGAAGGCCACCGAGGCCGCCATCAAATACCATTGCGGTAAGGACGTCGAGGTGGAAATTGCGACGGAATTCAAGTCGGCACCGCGTCCGACGGTAGAAAAACTGCTGCCCGAAGTCGAGAACATTATCGCCGTGAGTTCGGGCAAGGGCGGCGTGGGCAAATCGACGGTTTCGGCGAACCTCGCCATTGCGCTGGCACGGCTGGGCTATCGCGTCGGCCTGCTCGATTGCGACATTTTCGGTCCGTCGATGACGAAAATGTTCGGTGTGGAAGATGTTCGGCCTTATCTTGTCGAAAAAAATGGTCGGAATTTGATTGTTCCCGTCGAACAATATGGCGTGAAACTCCTTTCGATTGGCTTTTTCGTTGATGCGCAGACGGCGACGCTCTGGCGCGGTGGAATGGCGACAGGGGCGCTGAAACAGCTGATTGCCGATGCCGACTGGGGTGCGCTCGACTACCTGATTCTCGACACGCCGCCGGGCACGTCCGACATTCATCTGACGCTGCTGCAAACACTCGCCATCACGGGTGCGCTCATCGTTTCCACACCGCAGCAAGTGGCCTTGGCCGATGCCCGGAAAGGCATTGACATGTACGGAAACGAGAAGGTGAACGTGCCGATTTTGGGACTGATTGAAAATATGGCGTGGTTTACACCCGCCGAACTGCCCGAAAATCGCTATTACATTTTCGGAAAAGAGGGTTGCAAGCGACTTGCCGAGGAAATGGGTGTGCCGCTTTTGGCGCAGATTCCCATCGTTCAGAGCATTTGCGACAACGGCGACAACGGTACGCCGACCGCTCTCGCCGCTGAAACAATTTCTGGACAGATTTTCCTGTCACTGGCACAAAGTGTCGTCACGGTGGTGCGTCGTCGCAATGCCACGCAACCGAAAACGACGATTGTGAAGACCCATTAAATCTTAAAATTCCCACTTGACACCCAACGTCGGATTGACGAAGAAAGTCTTGTCGTTGTAGGTGTTATAGATGAAATTGTTGCTGATTTCGATTTCCGTTCCGATGTTGAGATTCTCAGTGAGTTTGTACCAGAACTGCGGCTCGGTAATCATCACCAACTGACCGTGTCCATCGGCTTTTTCGCCTCGCCAGAGGTCGATGAAGCCCGAAAACGTGCATTTTTTGTTGGCGAAAGTCGTGCCCCACACGCCCGTGAGTTGTGCACTGTGGTAGGCGTTGGTGTGGTGGTAGCTTTTGAAGAATCGTTTGTAGAGCAGTTGCACCGAAAAAGTGGTCGAGAAGTCGGCGTTGTGCCCGTTGTAGGCCGCACCGACGAGGGCTGCCTGCTGAAAACTGCCGCCACGGTTCAGTCCGCCGTCGTACTCGATGTGGACGGCGAAGGGCGACTTTTTCCCAAGATTGAACTCGCGTGAAATCTCCGTGTAGGCACCTTCGGTGAATTTCCGGCTGAAATCGACATCGACGAAGTAGAACCACGAACCCCACTGGTCGGTTTTGAAATGTTCGACGGTCAGGGTCACTTTCTGGCGGTTGTTCTGCTCGTTGGGGTAGATGATGCGACCGAAATCGTAGTGCAACTGGATGTTTTGGGCTTGTGCGACGGTGCTAACGGTCATCGTCAGGACCATTGTCAGGAATTTTAAAGAATTTTTCATCAGTATGAGGTTTTGCTCTGTTTTTCATTTGTTCGATGGCATGGCGACGCGCAGAAATGACCTGGAAGCGATAGACGAGGCAGGTCGCGAGGAAATAGACGGCGGTTTGAATCCAAAGTGCCTGATATTCAAAACGAATGTCGTCGAGCGTTGCGCCCATGGTGTTGAGTCGGACAAATCCGCGAATGCCGAAGGTCGATGGAATGAGGGTTGCGATGCCGCGCCAAACGCCTGGCATATTGGTTTCCGGCCATGAAAAACCGGCGAGGAAGAGGAATGGCACGGAGGTGAATACGACGAGTAGCATGACATTTTCACGATAGCGCACGACGCACGAAAGCATCATGCCGAAGAAGATGCATGATAGGACAAACGGCAGGAGCAGGGCGAAAAGCGAGCCCGGCGACAGAAGCGTTGTGAAGTTGAAAAGTCGTGGAACGATGACGGTGAGATAGGTTGCCACGACGGCGTAAATCATGAAATAGGCGAGCGATTTGCCGCCAACGATGCGGAAAACGCCGTTGTAGTGGCGCGAAATCGGCACGAGGTCGCGATAGGGGTTTGATTCGCGGGTCGTTCCGGCGACGAGTCCGATGCCGAGCAGCAATGTCTGTTGAATGACGAGAATCAGCACGCACGGAATGAGCGACGAGCCATAGCCGCCAGTGGGGTTGAACACGGGCACTTCGTCGAACGCGAGTGGTTGCGACATGATTTCGTCTTCGCGTGCGGTGTGATTGCCCGACCGGTTGATTTGCAGTTTCGTGTTCATGTCGGTGGCTACGGCCTGTGCCGTTTGGTAAATCGCTTTGTAGGTCAGCATGAGTGACATGTCGCAGAAAACGCTCACATGAGCCTGTTCCATACGATTTGTGAGGACTTGGAAGTCGGGCGGGAAGTAAAGAAAGCCGTGAACGACTTGTTTACCGACCAATTCTTGTGCTTCATCAATCGAATTGCAGTAGTAGGCCGCCTTCGTATTGGGCGAAGCGTCGAATTCGCGGATAAATTGGCGGCTCTGGTGGCTGTGCGACAAATCGACTATCGCCACCGGCACGTCGCGCACCACTTCGTTGGTATAAATCCACGAATAGAACAGCGGATAGATCAGCGGCACGAGGAGGAAGAGAATGAGCACTCCCTGGTCGGTGACGGTTTGCCGCATCTCTCTTGCCCAGATGTAGCACATGTCCTTCACACCTTCGCGTATTCTGTTGTATAGTTTTTCTTTCATTCTTCCAAACTCCTTAACTTTCTTCTACTAAGGAATATATTCATACTCCAGCATCGCCTTCCGAATCTTATTGACGACAAGGAACGGCAACGCCATGAAAATCAGCAGTGCCATGATGTTGAACCACGCATCGACAAACGTATAGCCGTTGAAGATGCAGATTTGATAAATCATATAATAGTGGCGTAGCGGAAACAGTTGCGCCAGAGCCTCGATGGAATGGTGCATGGCGAAAATGGGGAAGGTGGCTCCGCTCATCGAGAATCCGAGTACCGCCCACAGCGAACAAACGCTCAATGACATGCGTAGCGAGGGCATCAGTCCGAAAGCGAAAATGCCGAATCCGATGCTTGCCAAAACCGTCAGCAAACCCAGTACAAGAATCATGACGATGCCGCCCGGATGGGGGAAATTCAAGATTCCGAACAAGTAGTACATGAAGGAGTAGAAAATGGTCAGGAAGATGAGAAATTGTGGCAGCAACTTGCCCGTGAGAGCCACGAGAATGTTGTTGTTGGCCATTGCCATCCATTCCTTCGCGGTGCCGAACTTGATTTCCGTGCCGAGCGAATAGGCTGTGATGAGAAACATGAACAGCATCAGAATGCCTGGGATAATCATCGTCGAGAGGTAGTAGTTGTAACTTGCCCACGGGTTTCCAATCATGTGGAGGTCGATGACGATGGGCTGGAGAAACGTCTTGATTTGCCCGTCTGTATAGCCTTTTGCACGCATGGTGCTTTGTCCGACGGCAGCCGAACCGAGCATCGACACAGTTTTCAGGTCGCGATAGAGTAGGGCGCCTGCTACGAGCGACGCTTGGCTGTAGTAGAACGAGATTTTGGGCTGTCGGGCCGAGAGCAAGCCGTCGGTCGTGCCTTTTGGAATATAAAGAAAAGCGTAGATTTTGTTTCGTTGGATGGCTTTTCTCGCCTCGTTGATGTTGGGGTAGTGCTCCACGACATGGCTCGCCTGAAACGAATCGAGTTTTCTGACGATGGCCCGCGAGGTCGATGTGTTGTCGTTATCGACCACGCCTACGGGCATCTTCGTCGGCAGGCCGTCGCTCATCATCGTCGTGAAAAACACGGTGACGAGAATCGGAAAGAACACCATGCAGAACAAATACACCAGATTCTTGCGTAAATTTCCACATTCACGCAGGGCGATTTTCAAGATTCTTTTCGGTATCATCCCTTCACACTTCACACTTCACACTCCACACCTTACTCCTTAATCACCAACGACATTCCAGGTCTCAGACCCTCGAAAACCTCCTCGGGTCGAGCCTTCACTTCAAACGTCTTCAAATCGTATTGTCCGTTGGCCTTCGTTGCCTTCCAAACGGCGAAAGAACCCTCGTCCTTGATGTAGAAAACCTTCATTTTCAACTCTTTGTTGAAGGCCGGAACGAAAGCCGTGAATGTGTCGCCGATTTTCAGGCCGTTCAACTTGTCTTCGCGCACGTTGAAAGTGCCCCAGAGGTCGCTCATCACCGAAATCGACATGATGGGCGAGCCCGTGCCGACGAGTTCGCCGACCCTCGGATAGATGCTCGAAACCTCGCCCTCGACGTTGGAAATCTGCACCGTTTCGCGTAGATAACTTTGCACTTCCTGCACCGCACCGCGAGCCCGCGTCACCTGAGCCTGTGCAGCGCGTTTCTCCTGCTGCCGAGCACCGTTCATCGCCATGTCATATTGACTTTTCGCGGCTTTTTCCTGTGCTTGCAACGCTTTGTAGTTCGCAAGAGCCTCGTCGCGCTTCTGTGCTGTCATCACGCCCTCGTCGTAGAGCCGCTGTACGCGCTCGTAGGTCTTTTGGGCGATTTCCAAGCCCGCTTTCGCCTGTTGCCACAGTTGATAGGCACCGCTCACCTGCTCCTGACGCGCACCAGCCCGAGCCATGTCGCTCATGGCAGCGGCAGCATCTTCGGCGCTCTGTGCCTGCGTCTTTTTGGCACGCACTTCGGGTGCATCGAGAATGGCGAGCGTGTCGCCCACGTGAACGTAGTCGCCTTCTTTCACGCGCAATTCAAGAATACGACCAGGCACTTTCGATGAAACTCGATACTCGCTCACCTCCACTTCACCTTGAATGATTTCAGGGTCGCGGTCGAGCAGGAAGAATCCAATCAGACCGACGATGACGACCACGGTGACAAAGCCCAAAATGGCAAGCAGAATATTGTTATTTTGTTGGGTTTTTGATGACATAATTTTTATATTTTTGAATTTTGATGGTTGAATTTTGACTTGTCGGCTACGCCGATTATGAATTTTGAATTATTTTTACTGTAAACTCTACACTCTACACTCCACACTACACTACTTCAGCGTTCCCAGTGCCTTCCGAAGTGCCACTTGCGCCAGTTTCACCTCGACTTCGGCGTCGATTTTCTGACTTTGTGCCTGTTGCCAGGCCGTTTGAGCCGCCATCACATCGGTCGCCTCCATCACGCCCTCGCTAAATCCCACGTTGGCGCAGCGCAGGTTTTCGTCGGCACTCGACAGGTTTTTCGTCGCCATCTGCAGCCGTTTTCCTGCCTCTTTCAGTTTGAAGCGGCATTGTTCGAGTTGCAGTTCGATTTTTTCGCGTGCATCTTCCATTTCGATGGTTGCAATCGTCGTCGCGGCTCTTGAAGCACGAATTTTGTAAGCACCCTCGAACCAATTCCAAACGGGCACACGAACCAGCACGCCGACATTCCAAACGCCTGCAAATTTCCGCTCAAAACCGTTATAGACATTCGGATTCGACAGCAGATAACCGCCCGTCAGCGCGACCTGCGGCAGATAGGCGGCTCGAACTAATTTCGTGCTTTGTTCGCTCAGTTCCACGGCGTTTTTCAGCATTTTCAGTTCGGGGCGATTCTCGAAAGCCTCCTCGTTGCCGACATCTTCCACGTCGGGCGAGTAGGGCAGCACGTCTTTGCCTTCGTCGGCCAGTTCAATTTCACCCGTCAGCGGCAGTCCGCAGAGCTGACAGAGCAGCATTTTCGCCAGCGTGAGTCCGTTTTCGACCTGCGTCACCTGCATGTCGGCCTCGTTCACCCTCACATCGACCTGCAAACCCGTTGCGCGGGTGGCAATGCCCTCGTCGATCATTTTGTGGACATCGTCGTTGAGTTGCTGCACGAGGTCGCGGTAGCTATTGGCCAATTTCTGCTTCTGACGCAGCGAAACCACCGTCCAATACACGTCGTCGATGTTTTTTAGCGTCGTTTCCACCATGTTTTGCTCTTCGTTGGCCACGAATTGCTCGCCAATCTCGGCCATGCGGTTGGCTGCTGTGATGGCTCCGCCCATGAAAATCGGCTGTCGCAGCATCACCGAAGCGGCAAACATGTTTCGCGTGTCGGTTCTAAAGGCATCGTTGACTTTCTGTCCCAACTGATTGCCCATTTGCGCCGCCTGCGGTCCAAAAAGGTTCACCATGTCGCCAATTTTTTGCGCCATTTCGGGCGAAATCATGCCTTGTTGCACCAAAGCTGTGACAACCGTCGAAATGTTTCCGCTCAAACCCGTCACTGCCGTCGTTCCGAGGTTGGCCAAAGTCGTTTTCTGGTCGTTGTTCAACAGCGAAATCTCACGGCTGAAAAACTCGTAACCGGCCACGGCATCGACCTTCGGCAGAAACTTCGTGCGGACGGCTTTCCGCGTGTTTGCAGCCATTTCCTGCTTCACACGAGCCACGCCGAGTTGCTTGTTGTTGGCCAAAGCCAACTCCCGACATCGTTCGAGCGTCAGCACCTGTTGTGCCGATGCCGAAAGCGTTGCCGTCAGCATGAATAGCGTTAAAACTTTTTTCATATCAATTAAATTTTCCTTAACTCCAGATGTCATTTCAGTGAAAAACTTCTCGACCCAATCATGTTGCCGTCGGCGAAGATGCTCACCTGATAAGTGCCGCCGACAAGTGCCTGATCGACATTCCAGAACAGCGTCACGGGCGTTTCCTGACCGCCATACTCGACGGCTTTCTTCATCGAACATTGCAGCGTCTTATTTTCGTAGTTAAACGAACCTGCATTGCCCAGCAGCGAACCCGTCGGTGAGGTAATCCGCACATAAACCGTCTTCATTCCGTTCGACGCCGTCACGTTCTTCGCGAGTGCGAAAGTCACTGCAATGGTCTTGCATTTATCGGCCTTTTCGGTGTTTTTACCGCGTTTGTCCTTGCCCTGCATCGTGATACCGATGGCATCCAACTGCGCTGCGATGGCGACTTTCTCCGACAGCGACTGCTTTTCGGTGTTCAAACCCTCGATTTGCTGCGTCGCTTCCTGATATTGCGCTTTCACACGCGTGTTTTCCTCTTGAAGATTCTGGTTGAGTCGGTTCAGCGAGTCGATTTCTATGACATACGACCGCAACACGGCACGAACCGTCGCCAATTCCTTTTTCAGTCGCGTGATTTCGCGAGCATTACTCGCTTTCACCTGCCGTAGTTCAGCCAGCAGTCGCTGCGTCTTCTCCTGTTCAGCCGAGAGTTGTGCCACAATCGAATCGTTGTTGATTTGTGTTTTCATCTCGCTGTACTGCAAGGCGAACTTCTCATATTCATTCTCCATTTCCTGCTTGTTGAGTTCGGCCAACTCCTGCATTTCGATGTTTTCCTTTTTTTGTTTCTCCCAGTCTAAATAGAGCCAGACCAGACCGCCAATCAGTGCGAGGCAGAGCAAAATGAGTGGAATCAGATATTTTTTCATACGTTTTTGTGTTATTTTTGCCTGCAAAATTAACTTTTTTCCCGAAAATGACAAAGGAAAACATCCTCTCAGCCCCCATTTTATAGGCTATTTTTGTATTTTTAGTAAAATTTCAGCGTTTTATATGGGAAAAATTCAAATTTCGATTAAACTTTTTCCAAAGACTTTCGTCATATACTCAGAAAAAACAAAAAACCTATGAGCGAAGATACTTTTATACAGGAAAAATTTGGCAAGAAGCAGCCGTTCAAGGTGCCTGCCGACTATTTTGAGCATTTTGCCGACGAAATGATGGAGAAACTACCTGACGAGGGGGCAAAAGTGGTCAAGTTGAATGCGCGGAAACCTTGGAAATGGGCGGCTGGATTGGCCGTAGCCGCTTGTTTGGGTGGAATGATTTTCTACCTCGGAAATTCACTTGGAAACTCGACGGAAGAAGCAAATTCTTTTGCTGCAATGCCGTCGCAAAATACCAATTTTAACGATGATTTTGACGATATGGTCGATTTCGCGATGATGGATGTCAGCGACATTTATTATGCCTGCGCGATGGACGATTGAGTCAGTCAAAAAGAAAGGATTTAAATGATGAAAAAGATGTTTTTAACGATTCTGATGGTCGTCGGAACGCTTTCGATGACCGCCCAGAATCAAACCGAGAATGAGAAACGGCAGAAATTCGACCCTGCCAAGTTTGAAACCCAACTCGAGCAGTTCATTACGAAACATGCCGACCTTTCGCAGCAGGAAGCAACGGCATTTTTCCCGCTTTATCGCGAGATGCGCAGCAAGCAGCGCGGTTATTTCGAGGAAATGCGCAAGTTCCGCCACGTTGACACCAGCGACGACAAGAAATGTCGCGAGGCCATCGAGAAAATGGACAAGAACGACCTTGAAATGAAGGAAATCCAGAAGGATTATCACGCGAAGTTCCTGAAAGTGCTGCCTGCCAGCAAAGTGCTCAAGGTTATCAAGGCCGAGGAAAAGTTTCACCGCAACGCCTTCCAGCGCGTGGTGAAGCCGGGTGACCGCAAACCGGGCAACCACCGTCCGCAGGGCAATCGTAAGCCGGGCGACCGCAAGAAAATGCGTCAGAATGCCGAGCAGAACAAGTAATCGATGAGCGTGCAACGATATTTCATCACGCTTTCCTACGACGGAACGAACTACCACGGCTGGCAGATTCAGCCGAATGGAATGTCAGTGGAAGAGCGCCTGCGTCAGGCGCTCTCCACGCTGTTACGCCAGTCTGTAGAAACCGTTGGCGCAGGGCGCACCGATGCCGGTGTCCACGCCCGAAAAATGGTAGTGCATTTCGATTATGAATTTTCTGAAGATTCTCTTCCGACTTCCGATTTGATAGACGGACAAATGCTTGATTGTCAGCAACTTGTCTATCGCTTGAATCGTCTGCTGCCACGCGACATCGCTGTGCAAAGCGTCGAGCCAGTCGCTTCCGACCTGCACGCCCGATTCAGTGCTATTTCGCGCACGTACCACTATTATATACACACGCGCAAAGACCCATTTTTGAGCAATTATTCGTGCGAAATGCACTATCCGCTCGACTTCGAGGCGATGAACGAAGCCGCCGAGTGGTTGCTCACGCAGACGGATTTCGCGTCGTTTTGCAAGGCCGGAGCCGACGTGAAAACGACCCTTTGCACACTCACCCACGCTCGTTGGTATCAACTTTCCGACGATTCGTGGCGTTTTGAAATCACAGCCAACCGTTTTCTTCGCAATATGGTTCGCGCCGTCGTCGGCACGCTCGTCGAAGTCGGTCGCGGTCGCATTACGCTTGAAGAATTTCAACAAATCGTCTCGACTCACAGCCGCAGTGCCGCCGGCGAGAGTATGCCAGCGCATGCCCTTTTTCTGGTCGAAGTGAAATATTGAAAGATATTTCCACTTTTTTCTGATAGTTTCCGATATTTTTTGTACCTTTGCAGCACAAAAATCAATCGCGAATTATGGCAGCAAATATTTTCAAGGGTCTGGGCGTTGCCCTCGTCACCCCTTTCCACGCCGACGGAAGCATCGATTTCGATGCTCTCGGGCGTCTCATTGAGTATCAACTTGAAAACGGTACGGATTTCCTGGCTATTTTGGGCACGACGAGCGAATCGCCGTGTCTGACGAAGGAAGAAAAATGGCAAATCAAGGATTATGTCGTAGCGAAAGTCGCTGGTCGCGTTCCCATTCTGATGGGATGCGGTGGCAACTGCACGGCAGCCATCGTCGAAGAGTTGAAAACGGGTGACTGGCAGGGCATCGACGGCATTTTGAGTGTTTGTCCCTACTACAACAAGCCCTCGCAAGAAGGCCTTTATCAGCATTATCGCGCCATCGCCGAGGCTTCGCCGCTGCCGGTTGTGCTCTACAATGTGCCGGGGCGCACGGGTGTGAACCTGAAGGCGGAAACGACGATTCGGTTGGCGAACGACTGCAAGAACATCGTCGCCGTGAAAGAGGCTGGACGATGGCTCGAACAGGTCGATGAAATCATCAAGAACAAGCCCGAGGGCTTCGATGTGATCAGCGGCGACGACGCGCTGACCTTCCCGATGATTGCGAGCGGAGCGGCTGGTGTGATTTCCGTGATTGGAAATGCGTTGCCGAAGGAATTTTCGCGGATGATTCGTTACGAATTCAAGGGCGAATACGAGCCTGCCCGTCGCATCCACCATCGTTTCACCGAACTCTACAGCTTGCTTTTCGTCGATGGCAATCCTGCCGGCGTGAAAGCGTTGCTCCACGAGATGGGATTCATTGAAAATGAACTGCGCCTACCGCTTGTTCCCACGCGTGTAAGCACAGTTCAAAAAATGAGCGAGATTCTCAAAGAGCTTTCTCGGTAGTTACTTCACATTCGATTTTTAGCTCGAAAATCTTAATAATTCTCGGCCTTCAACTCGAAGAATGCCTGCGGATGGTCGCAGACGGGGCAAATCTTCGGGGCTTTCTTGCCGACGACGATATGTCCGCAGTTGCGGCATTTCCAGATGGTTTCGCCGTCGCGTGAGAAGACGATGCCTTCCTCGATGTTTTGCAACAGGCGGAGGTAGCGCTCCTCGTGCTCCTTCTCGATGGCAGCTACGCCGCGCATCTTCGCAGCGATTTCGGGGAAGCCCTCTTCGTCGGCTTCCTTCGCCATACGGTCGTACATGTCGGTCCACTCGTAGTTTTCGCCTTCGGCAGCGGCCTTCAGGTTGTCCATCGTCGATTTGATGCCACCGCTCTCGAGCAACTTAAACCACAATTTTGCGTGCTCTTTTTCGTTCTGGGCAGTCTCCTCGAAGAGGGCTGCAATCTGCTCGTAGCCTTCTTTCTTGGCCTTCGAAGCGAAATACGTGTACTTGTTGCGAGCCATCGACTCGCCTGCGAATGCATCCATCAGGTTGCGTTCGGTTTTTGTTCCTTTTAATTCTTTCATTTTGATTTAATTTTTTATTGATTTTGATTTATTTTTTGAATATATATCGACATTTTTGAGGCTCGAAAGCCCGTCAAATGGGGATTTTCAGACAGTGATTTCGCCTGCGATGGACTCGCTCATCAGTTGGTGGATGCGTTGCGGGTCGTCGTAGCGCGCCAGCAGGTGCATGAGTTTCGTGACGGCAGCCTCGACCGTGCTGTCGCGACCGCTGATGACACCGGCGTCTTTCAGTTGGAAGCCCGTGTCGTAGCGTTCCATCGCCACGAATCCCTCGACACATTGGCTGATGTTGATGATGACGATACCGCGCTCGGTGGCTTGTTTCAGCGTTTCGATGAGCCACGGCTGTTGCGGTGCGTTACCGCTTCCGAAACTCCGCATGACCACGGCGCGAAGTCCTTCGGCTTTGAGCGCATGGCGCACGAGTTTCTCCTCGATGCCTGGGAAGAGCGACAGCACCATCACCTGCGTATCCATCTCGTAGTGGGGCGTCATTGGCTTCGTGAAGTCGGGTGTCAGAATGTGGTGCGGGTGGAACGTGATGTTCACGCCGGCGTCGCAGAGGTGCGGATAGTTGAACGAGTCGAAAGCGTTGAAACCATCGGCATTTTGCTTCGTCGAGCGGTTTCCGCGCAGCAGTTTTCCGCTGAAATAGATGCAGACTTCGGGAACGACGGGCGTTCCTTCGGGCTTATAGGCCGAAGCGATTTCGATGCTCGTGACGAGGTTTTCCTTGCCGTCGGTACGCAGTTGTACGATGGGCAGTTGCGAACCCGTGAGCACGACAGGTTTCGTCAGGTTTTCAAGCATAAACGACAGCGCCGAGGCGGTGTAGGCCATCGTGTCGGTGCCGTGCAGAATCACAAAACCGTCGTACTGCTCGTAGCGCGAATCGATGATGCGCACGAGTTTCGCCCACGTGTCGGGTCGCATGTCGCTCGAATCAATCGGCTTGTCGAACTGATAGACATCGATGGCCGTCCCGATTTGCTCCATTTCGGGCATGTTCGCCACAAGATTATTAAAATCGAGCGGCTCCAAAGCACCCGTCTGCGGATTCCGATCCATTCCAATCGTTCCGCCCGTATAGAGGAGGAGAATTTTTCGTTGTAACATCTTCATTATTTTTTGCAAAGGTAATATTTTTTTCGGTATTATGGCGATAAGAATGTCATTTTTCTACTAACTTTATCATTTTTTTATGATTTTGCTTTTTTTCTTCTAAATAATTTCGTAATTTTGCACCGAAATTCATTAAAAAACGTGTAAAATTGAAACTTTAATATGAAAAAATTATCGATTTCCATTGTCACCATGACAATGATTCTGCTCTTGGGCAGTTGTACGGGAAGTAGGAAAGTCACTTATTTCCAAAACATTGACGAAATTAGTTTGGCTGCATCGAAAGGACTTTACGATGCACGTATCATGCCGAAAGACCAGCTCTTGATTACTGTGAGCGGTGTTAGCGATCCGAAAGCAGTCAGCCACTTTAACATGACGATGAGCAATGCGATGAGCACATCGGGAAATATTTCTGGTGCTGGCGGTTCGATGATTGGCTATTTGGTCGATAACGACGGTACCATCAACTTCCCGCGTATCGGTCGCATTCGCGTAGGTGGACTGACGATGAGAGAGTGCGAGAAACTGCTTCAGGATAAAGTGAAGATGGACTTGTCGGAGAACGAGAACCCGATTGTGACGGTTCGTCTCCAGAGTTTCCGCGTGGTGGTGATTGGTGAAATCGGTACGAGAGTCGTTCCCGTGAACAATGAGCAGATGAGCATTATCGAGTGTATCGCACAGTGCGGCGACCTCGGAATCTACGGTAAGCGCGACAACATCTTGTTGATTCGTCAGGATGCCACAGGTCAGAAGCACCACGTGCGCTTGAACATCAACGATGCCAATATCTTCAACTCGCCTTACTATTATCTGCAGCAGAACGATATTATCTACGTCGAGCCCAACCGCATCAAGCAGAAGAACGCCGTGCTCGGCCAATCTACGAGCATGTGGTTCTCCTTCATCGGAATTATCACCTCGATGGCGACGCTGCTGGTGAGTATCTTAAACAAATAAATCGCGCTACAGAAAAGAAGAATGACGACAGGCGCCCTGCTCATTCTTCTTTTTTTATTATATCAATCGAAAAAACAGACCCGAATCGGATGGAGCAGTTGAAACACGAATGTGGCGTGGCGATGATTCGCCTGCTGAAACCCATTGAGTATTACGAACAGAAGTACGGCACGTGGCGATACGGCCTGAACAAACTCTATCTGATGATGGAGAAGGAGCACAACCGAGGTCAGGAAGGTGCTGGCATCGCGTGTGTGAAACTCGACACCGAGCCCGGCCACGAGTATATGTTCCGCGAGCGAGCCGAGGGCAAAGATGCCATCGGCCAGATTTTCGCCAAGGACACGAGTCAATTCCGTGGCGAACTTTACATGGGTCATCTGCGCTATTCCACGACGGGAAAGAGCGGGCTTTCCTACGTCCATCCCTTCCTGCGGCGCAACAATTGGAAGGCGAAGAATCTTTGTCTGTGTGGCAATTTCAATATGACCAACATCGACGAGATTTTCGAGAAACTCACCCGACAAGGGCAATGTCCGCGAATCTACAGCGACTCTTATATGATGCTCGAACTGATGGGACACCGCCTCGACCGCGAAGTCGAAAGGAATTTCATTGCGGCGCAGGCGATGGAACTCGAAAACACCGACATCACGCGCTACATCGAAGACCACGTGAAGATGAGCAATGTCTTGAAAACCACGATGGCCAACTACGACGGTGGTTATGTCGTCTGCGGTATGACGGGGTCGGGCGAGATGTTCTCGATGCGCGACCCGTGGGGCATCCGTCCCGCGTTCTATTACATGAACGACGAAATTGCGGTTTTGGCCAGTGAGCGCCCTGTTTTGCAGACGACTTTCGACCTCGAATGCGACGACATCAAGGAACTTGAACCCGGCACGGCGCTTATTGTGAAGCGCAATGGAGCGTGCAGCATCGAGCGAATCCTGCCGCAGAAAGGCAATTCCGCCTGTTCTTTCGAGCGAATCTATTTCAGCCGTGGCAACGACCGCGACATCTACAAAGAGCGTAAACGCCTCGGCGAACAACTTGTGCAGCCCGTGCTCAAGGCCATCGACGGCGATACGAAAAACACCGTTTTTTCCTTCATTCCGAACACCGCTGAGGTCGCCTTTTACGGCATGGTCGATGGTTTCGATGAGCGCGTTCGTTCCGAGAAAGTCGTTTGGAAAGACATTAAACTCCGTACTTTCATCACCGAAGACAATTCGCGCAACGACCTCGCCTCGCATGTCTATGACATCACCTACGAGAGCATTCGCGCCGGTCAGGACAACCTCGTCGTCATCGACGACAGCATCGTGCGCGGAACGACGCTGAAAGAAAGCATTTTCCGCATCCTCGACCGCCTGCATCCGAAGAAAATCGTGATGGTGAGCAGTGCGCCGCAGGTTCGCTATCCCGACTATTACGGCATCGACATGCCCCGTTTGGAGGAGTTTTGCGCTTTCCGTGCCGCCATCGAACTGCTGAAGGAGCAGGGACATCACGAAATCATCGACAACACCTATCGCCAATGTCTTGAGGAACTGAAAAAGCCGACGAGTGCGATGGTGAATTGTGTCCGAAACATCTACGAACCCTTTACGGTCGAGGAAATCAACGAAAAGATTGTGGAAATGCTGCGTCCAGAGGACATGGAAACGCCCATCGAACTCGTTTATCAGTCGATTGAAGGTTTGCACAACGCCGTTCCCGACCATCGTGGCGACTGGTATTTCACTGGTCACTTCCCAACACCCGGAGGCACAAAACTTTGCTTGAAAGCCTACGTGAACTACATCGAAAAATATTATCAGTTCGAAGAGAAATTTTAGTCGGATTTCTATTCAATCGTATCCTCGACAATGATTTGATGCTCGAAAATGTCGCTCAAGTCAATGTCGTTGATGATGCGGCTGCGGAGCGTGTCGCGCATATTTAAAATCATCTTTTGAATCTGTGCGATGCGCGGTTGGTCGGCCGTGGTGTTGCGGAAACGCTGGTAATAGTCGAGCGCGGCCTGGAAATACTCGGCGGCGGTGACGGTATCGTTGTTGAACAGATAGCAGTAGCCCATACGATAGAATGCGTCGGATTTCTCGTTGTCGTAGCAGACGTTGAGCGCCTGTTCGTAGTAGGGAATGGCCTGCTCGTATTGCTTGAGGTTGAAGTGGCTCTCGGCGTTGATGTAGTAGTAAATCGAACGCTCGTGGGGCGCGAAGGGTTCGAGCAGCGGAATGAGCGAGTCGAGGTATTCGCAGGTCTGTTCGTCGTTCCAGTCGTAGTAGTGGCAAACGGCGATGAAGGCGCGAAGACGTGGATTGAGTTTGTAGCGGCGGTCGAGTTTGTCGAAAATGAGCAATGCCTCGTGGAATTTTCCGCTTTGGAAATAGTCGATGGCCTTGCCGAGCAGTTCCGAGTCGCTTTCTTTCTCGTCGGCGACGGGTCGCATCGACAGCATCGCTGTCAGGAAAAACGCGGCGGTAATGACGAAAAAAGCCTTTTTCATGCTATTTCGTGTAGAAATCGATGAGTTTTCGGATGGATTGACGACACACTTCGCAAAATTCGGGGTGCTCGGTGGTGCGCATCCGGCAGTCGGGGAAGGCGCGATAGACACCTTTCGTGCTGTAGCCTGCACCTTCGTAAACGCCGATTTTTCCATAGTCGAGTGGGGTAGGGACGGGTACTTTTGGGTCGAGCATCGACTGCCATTTCTGCGAGAAATTGGCCAGTGTCGTGATGTTGGGTTCCCACGGCTCGATGTCGTGCGGATACATCGGAATTTCCTCCGTTTCGTAGGCGTATTCGTCGGCCAAACCCGCGAAACTGTGTCCAAATTCGTGCACGACGACGGGACGGAACCTTGGATGGTGGGTCATCGAGAGATTATACGAGTTCAAAATGCCGCCACCGCCGTATTCATCGGTGTTCACAAGTACGATGATGTGCTCGTAAGGGATGCCAGCAAGCAGGTCGTGCATGTCTTTGAGGTGGAGCGTGGTGAGGTAGCGCTGGCTGTAGAACGTGTCGAAATGCGAGTGGAGCGCAGTGTTTTTCCAGATGCCGTTGTGGGGTTCGCTCGTGCCACTTTCCTGCGACGGAACTTGCACGGCGACAATCTGGAAGCGGTCGCGCAGCGATCGGAAAGGTTCGTGGGCGAAAATGGCTTCGACGGCGATGTTCACGTCGTTGAGAAACGTGTCCATTTCCGACTGCTGATAGCCTTCTGCGACAAAAGCGATATGGATGCAGCGCGACTTGTCAGCAGCATTTTGCACGACGGTGTAGGGTGTGACGTCGTGCTCTCCGATGCGTCGGATGAGAATGTCGGTCGGAACGACTTCGTGGGTCATCGTCGAGGTGATTTCGCGTCGGTTGTTGAACAAACTGACGGTCACATCGACCGTGTCGAGCGGCATTGGAATGAGAAAAACGTTTTCAAACGACCGCCACGTTTTTTCGGCTTCGGGATACGACTGCCATTCTTGGAAAAGCGTCGAAAACGAGTTGCGATAGACGATTTCGCCCGTTTTTCGACTGCACACAGTGATTTGTCCGTTGCCTTCGACGGGCAGTTCGGCGAGTCTGGTGCGCTTTCCGAACCATCCGGGCGCGACGTTGAGTTGGTCTAAGGCGATGACCTGGTGCGTCGCGTCGCCTGAGAACGTGTAGTCGATTCGCAGCGTTCGATTTTCAAAAAAATCGTTAAACTCTTGAGCCTCCACGCGCGCGTGCGCGAATAAAAATAGGAGTAGAAATGTCAGTTTCCACCATTTTTTCGCCGTGCCAACCGTCGTTTTCATTGCCTTACTCCACGTTCAATTCATTCATCAGAAGTTTGATGTGCGGACGTTCCCAATCGGCCTCGTGCATCCGTTCGTCGCCGTATTTTAGGATGTCGAGGTCCAACTTGACCGTTCCCGCGTGCTTCATTGCCTGACTCACGCCGCACCTGCGCTCAATCTGCTTCAACGCCTGATGAACCTGTTTGAAACCGTGCACCGTGCGGACTTTCGCCAGACAATTCAGGAATCGGTCGGACTCGGGCAGGTCGATGGGGTCTGACCAAATTTCAGAACTGTACTGGATGTTGTGGAACAACTCCTCAAGGCGCTGTTTGCCCATAAACATATTGATACTCTGATCAACATTTGTACCAATGGAAATAATCAAATCTTTCGCTTCTGTCATATTATCTTTTATTTTTTCTGCAAATATACTAATTATTCTTAAAAATACAAACATTTTTTGTGTTTTTTTAGAATTTTATATACTTTTGTACAAAATTCCACCCCATTTTGCTGTTTGGGATGAAAAAAATAGAACTGAAAATGAGAAAAATTCTGATTACTATCATCGTATTTGTCTTTTGCGCCCTCACGGTCAATGCCCAGAAAGTCGTTCGACATTATCAAGAATATGTTCAACGATACAAGGACATCGCCATCGAAGAGATGAAGCGTTACAACATTCCGGCGAGCATCACGCTGGCGCAGGGAATCCTCGAAAGTGGTGCGGGGCAGAGCGAACTTTGTCGAAAGGGCAACAACCATTTCGGCATCAAGTGTCACGGGTGGTCGGGGCGCTCCGTCTATCACGACGACGACGAGACGCAGGAGTGTTTTCGGGCCTACAATTCGGCGAAGGAAAGTTTCGAGGACCACAGCAAGTTTTTGGCGACCTCGGCACGCTACAAGCGCCTGTTTCAGTTGCCTCGAACCGATTATAAAAGTTGGGCTTACGGTCTGAAGGAATGTGGCTATGCGACGAATCCGCAGTATGCGCAGAAGCTGATTCAACTCATCGAACTCTATCAGCTTCACCAGTACGACGTGCCCGGTTCGAAGCACCATCAGCCTGTCGTTTCGCCGGCTGACCAGCACATCATCCGCATCTACAACAAGAATCTTTATGTCGTGGCACGACGAGGCGACACGTTCAAGACGATTGCCGACGAAATCGGGCTTTCCTACCGAAAACTCGCCAAGTACAACGAGCGCGATCGACGCGAAACGCTCAGCGAGGGCGACATTGTCTATCTGAAAAAGAAACAGAAACGCGCTGACAAAGCATTTAAGAATAAATACCATGTTGTGCAGCGGGGCGAAAGCATGTACACCATCGCGCAAAAATACGGCATTCGGCTGAAGTCGTTGTATAAGAAAAATCGCCTCGAACCCGATTACCAAATCAAGGTTGGCGACCGTTTGAAAGTCTATTAAAGTTCAATTTTGCGAAATCATCAATAAAAAAATGGTAGAAAACGATATTTCCAGCATTCAGAACCCGAAAATCAAGTTGCTAACGGCCTTGCAGAAGAAATCGGCCGAGCGGCGGAGTCATGGCGTATTCGTCGTGGAAGGACAGCGCGAATTGCAGCACTGCGTTGAGGCCGGTTTTGAGGTCGAGAGCTTGTTTGTCTGCAAAGAGTTGTTCACGGGCGATTTCGACGTGAAAAATGCCGCCGTTTACACGGTTTCGCCGAAGGTTTATGAGCACATTGCCTATCGTGGTAGCACGGAGGGTGTTGTGGCGGTAGTGAAATGCCGAGAGCGAAGTCTTGACGACCTCGAACTGGGCGAAACACCGTTGATTATCGTGCTTGAAAGTATCGAAAAACCTGGAAATTTGGGTGCTGTGCTGCGCTCGGCTGACGCTGCGAAGGCCGATGCCGTCATCGTTTGCGACCCGCTGACCGACCTCTACAATCCGAACCTGATTCGCGCCAGCATCGGCGCCGTTTTCACCGTTCCCGTCGTCGCCTGCGATTCGTCGGCTTGCATCGATTTTCTGAAGTCGAAAAACATCCAAATTCTGACGGCGCAACTCCAAGATTCGAGCCTTTACTACGAAACCGACATGCGGCGCGGCATCGCCATCGTGATGGGAACCGAATCGACCGGACTGACGCAGCAGTGGCGCCTCGCAGCCGACGCGCACATCCGAATCCCGATGCTCGGCAGGCTCGACTCGTTGAATGTGTCGGTTTCGGCGGCGATTTTGCTGTTTGAAGCCGTCAGACAACGAAAAAAATAGCCAAAAATGCACATTTTGGGGTATTTAGTGCAAAATTTTATTAAATATTTACATTTTTCTTTGGAGAATTGCACAAAATGTAGTACTTTTGCGCAACTTTTCGAGAGAAATTGTAATTTTATACTAATTTCATACCTTTAATAATTAAAAATTAACATGAGTGTAAAGAGAGTTTATACTTTCGGAAATGGAAAGGCCGAAGGTAACGCAAAAATGCGTAATGAACTTGGTGGCAAGGGAGCGAATCTTGCCGAAATGAACCTGATTGGCGTTCCAGTGCCTCCGGGCTTCACGATTACAACCGACTGTTGTAATGAATATTACGAGGTGGGTCAGGAGAAAATCGTTGAGATGCTCAACGACGAGGTGATGGCCGCTGTGAAGCACATCGAGGGCTTGATGAATTCGAAGTTTGGCGACAAGGAAAACCCGCTGCTGGTGAGCGTTCGTTCGGGTGCTCGCGCTTCGATGCCTGGTATGATGGACACCATTCTGAACCTCGGTCTGAACGACGAAGTGGCCGAAGGAATGGTTGCCAAGACGCAAAATCCTCGCTTCGTTTACGACTCGTATCGTCGTTTCGTGCAGATGTACGGCGACGTGGTGCTCGAAATGAAGCCCGTGAACAAGGAAGACATCGACCCGTTCGAGGAAATCATCGAACAGGTGAAGAAAGAGAGTGGAGTGGTGCTCGACAAAGACCTCTCCGTCGATGATTTGAAGAAATTGGTGAAGCTGTTCAAGGCTGCCATCAAGGAGCGCACGGGCAACGACTTCCCGAACGACCCGATTGAGCAGCTTTGGGGTGCTATCTGCGCCGTGTTCCGCTCGTGGATGAACGAGCGCGCCATCCTCTATCGCAAGATGGAAGGAATCCCCGACGAGTGGGGAACGGCCGTGAGCGTCATGGCAATGGTGTTCGGCAACATGGGCGACACGTCGGCTACGGGTGTTTGCTTCAGCCGCGACGCCGCCAACGGTGAGAATATTTTCAATGGTGAATACCTCGTGAATGCACAGGGTGAAGACGTTGTGGCAGGTATTCGCACACCGCAGCAAATCACGAAAGTCGGTTCACAGCAGTGGGCCGAGCGTGCCGGTATCAGCGAGTCGGAGCGTGCCGCCAAATATCCTTCGATGGAAGAGGCTATGCCCGAAATCTATGCTGAGCTCGACGCCATTCAGAACAAGCTTGAAGAGCACTATCGCGATATGCAGGACATGGAATTCACCGTCCAGGAAGGCAAACTCTGGTTCCTCCAGACCCGTAACGGTAAGCGCACGGGTGCCGCCATGGTGAAAATCGCCATCGACCTGCTCCACGAGGGCAAAATCGACGAGAAGACTGCCATCATGCGCTGCGAGCCCAACAAACTCGACGAACTTCTCCACCCGATTTTCGACAAGAAGGCTCTGACGCAAGCCAAAACCATCGCACAGGGTCTGCCCGCCAGCCCGGGTGCTGCCTGCGGTCAGATTGTCTTCCATGCCGACGATGCCAAGACTTGGCACGAAGACGGCAAGAAAGTGCTGCTCGTCCGCATTGAAACATCGCCCGAAGACCTCGCTGGTATGGCTGCCGCAGAAGGCATCCTGACGGCCCGCGGTGGTATGACTTCGCACGCTGCCGTTGTGGCCCGCGGTATGGGTAAGTGCTGTGTGAGCGGTGTTGGTGCTTTGAACATCGACTACCACAAGAAGACGCTTGAAGTCGATGGCGTTGTCTATAAAGAAGGCGATTATCTGTCGCTGAACGGTACGACCGGTCAGGTTTATGCTGGTGAAGTGCCGACGAAGGCCGCTGAGCTGAGCAACGACTTCCAAGAGCTCATGACGCTCTGCGACAAATATTCGAAATTGCAGGTTCGCACGAATGCCGACACGCCGAAAGACGCGAAAATGGCTCGTCAATTTGGTGCCAAGGGTATCGGTCTGACCCGTACCGAGCACATGTTCTTCGACGATCAGAAAATTATCGCCATGCGCGAGATGATTCTGGCCGAGGACGCTCAGGGGCGCGAAAAGGCACTCGCCAAGTTGCTGCCCTATCAGAAGGCCGACTTCAAGGGCATTCTCGAGGCAATGGACGGTCTGCCCGTGAACATTCGTCTGCTCGACCCGCCCCTCCACGAGTTCGTTCCCCACGACATTGCCGGCCAGGAAACGATGGCCAAGGAAATGGGCGTGAGCGTCGAAACCATCAAGCGCCGCGTTGATTCTCTCGCCGAGAACAACCCGATGCTCGGTCACCGTGGTTGCCGTCTGGGTATCACCTTCCCTGAAATTACGGCGATGCAGACTCGCGCCATCTTGAGCGCTGCCTGCGAACTGAAGAAGGAAGGCAAAGACCCGCAGCCCGAAATCATGGTGCCGCTGATTGGTACGCTCCACGAACTCGAGCAGCAGAAGTCAGTCATCGAAAAGGCTGCGAAGGAAGTCTTCGAGGAGTATGGCACTGAAATCAAGTTTGAAATCGGTACGATGATTGAGATTCCGCGTGCTGCCCTGACCGCCGACAAGATTGCCAAGGCTGCCGAGTACTTCTCGTTTGGTACCAACGACTTGACGCAGATGACTTACGGTTACTCGCGCGACGATATTGCTTCGTTCCTGCCCGTCTATCTCGAGAAGAAGATTCTGAAGGTTGACCCGTTCCAGGTGCTCGACCAGAACGGTGTCGGTCAACTCGTGAAGATGGCAGTAGAAAAGGGTCGTTCCGTCCGCCCCGACATCCGCACAGGTATCTGCGGTGAGCACGGCGGTGAGCCTTCGAGCGTGAAGTTCTGCGCAAAACTCGGTCTGAACTACGCTTCTTGCTCGCCCTTCCGCGTGCCTATCGCACGCCTCGCCGCCGCCCAGGCAGCCGTCGAAGAGTGATATTTAATCTATTAAAATCAAATAATTAATTATGAGAGGTTAAAGTGTTATTTCAATACTTTAACCTCTCGTTTTTTCTATAATAAGCCTATTAAAAATAGCCGCTATTCCGTGTGCCAATCGCAAATCATAGCAAACGGGATAACTTTTTTAAGAGCAACTGTTTTACATCATCCCACGGGAGCAATAGTGCAGTTTGTGATAGAAAACATGGACAAGGGTGGTAAATGGATGCATGAGCATCAAAAAGGGAAGGGATTTCACTAAATGCAGACAGCAAGGTAAATGATAATGCGATAAATTAGCCAATAAAACTAAATAACAATGCCAAAATCATTTCTAATTGAAAGAAAAGTCGTAACTTTGCAACCAAATTGACATTATAATATTATTAAATGTGATGAAACCGCTATTGATGCTGTTGTCCATATCTGTTTTGTTGCTGTCTGTCGTGCCGTGTAATTGGGATGACATGATAGAGCATTTGGATGCAGTACAGTGCCATCAGATGCATAGAAATGACGGCTCTCATCATGATCACACTTCATGTCCAGAAGGGCATTGCTGTTGCTCGCCTTTCTCCAGTTGTTGCGGATGCGCAAACGTCGTCAAGGCGAAAAAA
>Ga0256404_1004376_pt1 | contig 26876 bp, 33 predicted proteins | sample RumenRJG_01DNA_FD_185990 | JGI IMG/M metagenome (GOLD analysis project Ga0256404, IMG submission 185990) | Bovine rumen microbial communities from Lethbridge, Alberta, Canada - RJG_01 | ecosystem: Host-associated > Mammals > Digestive system > Stomach > Rumen | place: Canada: Alberta | collected...
CCATGCGATTCCAATAATTGGTATAAATGATCAAATTTCATAAAAATAGGTGTTGTTGGTGTTGTTGTATGTATATGATTAACAACAACAGCATTTTTATTTTTTCTTTTGCTTCTTTTCTTTTTACTCGTTCAGTTTGCGGGCACGTTCGTAGTTCCAGATGGTGTCGATGCGCATGGAGCGCCAGGCTTTGCGATCGATGTCATAGAACGCGACGGTTTGACGGTCATATGCTGCCTGCTGAAGCGGTGTACGCTTACCTTTGGGTGTATCGTCGGAAGGGACGAGATCGGGGCAGGTAGTGCCGCGGGCTTGACGTTTTGAACCGTCTTTCTTGATGAAATCAAAGATAACGATGCCTTCGTAAAGGGCTTTTTTAAGATCGGGAATATTCATAATCAGCTCCTTTCTACAAACGGGTCATAATGTTTGGTAATTTCGAGATCATTGAGGATGAGAGGATCGACAATTTTGAATGTCGGGCCAACGAAGATACGCAGGAGTTCCTCGCGGGTTAGATTATCATACTGCCATCTTTTGTGTGTGGTTTTCCACTCGGCCATGCGTTCGAAGCCCACGACGATGATGCCGGGGAACATGGCTACGTCGATTTTATGGTTACGGAGCTTTCGTAAGAAGCCGCCGTCGCGGTAGTTGATATCGGGTGTCACGGCACGCAGGTTGCGGATGTCGTTGTTTAAGGTGTTGCCGTCGATATGGTCTATGGTGTATCCTGCTGGGATTTCGCCTTTGAAGGTAAGGTACTTCAGGCGGGAGAGTAACATGTCACCATACGTACATGTAAGCTTTAAATACCGTGTAGTATTTCGTCTATGCTTTTCCTTCGGCTCAATCTGTAGTTTGATTTTGTAGCCGTACTGATTGAGCACGTCGTTTGTTTCGGGATGCAGCCAGATAATTTGCCCGTTGGTGTAGAGGGTGTCGGCTTGTTTGTAGCCACGGGACATAAACCAGAGGCTGGAGAGAGGTTCGCGCTTTGGCGAAGAATTTAATTGTTTAATCATAATACATCGTATCTCGGAGGGGTGTTATCTCCGAAAAGCGATGCAAAGGTAAGGATAAAATGATGAAACATCGGTGACGTTTTATCACCGATGTATTACGAAAAATCATTACGCGCGCGACCTATTTTTCATAATCGCATGGTGCTTCCATTTCACGGATAGCATCATGAATTATGATTTCATCATAAAAACCAACTTGTCGGACGAAATCCGGGTGTTTCAGGAGTTTCTTACGATACCCATACTGTCGATTAGGGAATAGACGAAGTACAAGCGCATAAATTGTGAAATACTTCTCAAGTGTTTGAGCACGAGGGAAAAGGATGAGAAGTCCTTTCCATAGATGAGCGGCCTTGAGAGCCGCAATAAAATCGAAAACATTTTTCATTACTACACATTTTACTTACATATAAAAAATGCGTAAAGGAAAAAATGTTTTGCAATCCGGTATAGGTATTAGTGGTTATTTATCTTTGTTCATTGAACCCGAATCTGATTCGGGAACAACAGACAAAGAAGCTATTTCTTCTGCCAGTTTATTCATTTCCACGCAATCAGCGCGGCTGACATGTTTTTTGTGAGAGTCGTATTCCCAAGGGCTTAGGATGAGTACCTGCTTTCTCGCAACGGCATCAAACAGACTGCTCTGCGGTTTGTAATAATCCCGAAATCCGTTATCGGCGATATGGATGAATGGTAGTCCCTCTTTAAGCAGCACCTCCATTACTGCTTGTTCCTGTTTGCTGATAAACGGCGAGACCATGACGGAGCCTTGGCGAGCGGCGAGGACGCAAGCGTTCATGTAGTCGCGCAGCCGCTTGTCGTCTCCTTGCTCTGCTTCCTCTACCATCGTCCAACGGACATGAACCGGCATATATCTCGCTCTTTGCAACAAGTCTGCATCGCCGACGCCGCTATATAGATGACCGGCTACCTTGATATTATCTTGTACTCGGAAATAATCCGGCATCAGGCGCTTGGTGGCGAGGCGTTGGGGATTCATCCGGATATAATCATACATTGTCTGCAACTGTCCTCGTCGAGACATCGGGCGGATGAAGGGGCGCTCCGTGAAGATGGGAAAAGGATAGACATCCTCTTTGTTCATTGAACCCGAATCTGATTCGGGCGCAACAGACAAAGTATAGGCTTTGCCTAATTTCTTTGCTCCTTGCCATAGGCTACGTACGACAGACCGGATACTTGTTTCCATCGGGCGCGTAACATGCAAAATGGCATGGAGATGATCGGGCATCAGGCAAAACTGTAAAATGCGAATCTCCGGATAATAAGAAGGATGGCTAAGCAGTTTATCCACTAATGCATTTCCCAGATCCGTCCGTTTAATATAGGCTTTGGTGGGGTCATTATCAGGGATTATGAGATCACCCAAGAGCGGTTCACGGGAAGGAATAGTGAGGGTGACATGATAAATGCCGACACCTTTCCATGCCTCACCTGGTTCTTGCCAATGCCAACTATCGTCTGTCATGGTTTAGTCCTTCCTTACGACGAGATAGTAGGTGGTGTCGGTGATATTGTATGAGATGGTATTGTCGGTCGTGTAAAAACCGCTTCCGTAACGGATTGTGTCTCCGCTCCATCTATAATTGATACCTGTGAAGGTTGAAAAGTGGGTATCGTTATTGAACCAAGTTTCTGTTTCGAAGGTATATCCCGTTCGTTGATGTTCAAAGGTGGCATCTTGCTTGTATTGGTAGATCCATCGGGCCATTGAGGTGCAATTTTCCTGAACAGTCCATAAGACATAATGGTTCATTAAATCGCGGGCCCAGAAGGTCATCGTATCTGTTTGGGATATATACCACGAGTTTGGTATGTCACGTGTAAAACCGTACCGTCCGTATGAATCTACCCAATATTGAAAATCCACATTCAGCACTCCGTTTTCGTATTTTTTATAGTTCTGTAGGTACTTTCTGGAATGGTCAATATAGGTATATTCTTCTACGGTATAGTAGGTGGTGTCCGGGAAAACTTGTTTTAGCGCTAGTCGGGAGAAGAATTGACGCTGTGTATCAAGATAGTTGATGGTGTCGTAGGTGTGACACGTTTCCGTACCTGCAGTATTATAGTTTGTACCGATACCATAACGAACATTTCCATTCCAGGTATAATTATGCTCATCCGCCAAAAGGCCGTCACTATAGAGGGAGAGTTTGATCAGATCATTGTCTGCATTGTATTCATACAATTCGACAGAGCGGCTTTTATTTCCGCTGGGAAATTCGTGGCAGGTCACGATTTTTCGAGGAATGAACGTGGCGGGAAACCCCTCACCCGGTTCTGCAGGGGGATTATTATTATCTTTACAAGAAAAGAGGCAAATCATTACCAACGAAAGAAACAGATACTTTTTCATAGTACAGCATTTTAAATCAATTCCGCTGCAAAGGTACAGAAAATATTTGGAATATGCAAATAAATGTGAAATTTTTATGAAAAAATGCGAAAAAAGCGCGCGCTCTTGCACAATTCAAAAAAAAGCAGTACCTTTGCAGTCGAAATCAAAAATCAAATAAACACGAAAAGCCATGAAAATACAATTCTTAGGGGCGACGAGAGAGGTGACGGGCAGTAAGCATCTGATCACCACCGATTCGGGACATACGATCCTGCTGGATTGCGGTATGTATCAAGGTAAAGGCATGGAGACGGATGCCGCGAACAGAGACTTGGGTTTTGACCCGTCAACGCTGGACTGCGTGGTGCTCAGTCACGCGCATATCGACCACTCCGGCCTCATCCCGTATATCGTCAAGATGGGTTTCAAGGGCGATATCTACTGCACCCCCGCGACACGCGACCTCTGTGCGCTGATGCTCGCCGACACGGCCTTCATCCAAGAGCAGGATGTACGCACCTACAACAAGAAGATCGACAAGCAAAATCCCCATAAAGAGAAGGGCAAGAAATACAAGATCGAACCCCTCTACAACCAGAACGATGTCAACCGCGCGATGAAGCATTTCGTAACGTATAGTTACGATAGGCGGTTCCGACTCTTCGACGACGTGCTGCTGACCTTCACCAATTCGGGGCATATGCTTGGCGGCGCGATCTGCAGTCTCGAGGTCTATGAAGAGGAGCGCTGGAAGCGTGTGGCTTATACGGGCGATATCGGACGGAAGCACTGTCATATATTGCCGAGTCCGCAGCTCTTCCCGCAATGTGATTACCTCATCTGCGAATCCACCTACGGCGACCGCTTGCATGACGAACAGATGGTGACGGAAGAGGAGTTACTCGGCGTAGTGGATGACACCTGCGTATATCGCAAAGGACAACTGCTGATCCCCTCTTTCTCGGTCGGCCGAACGCAGGAGATCGTCTATGTGCTGAACCAACTGTATAACGACGGCCGCTTGCCGCAAATACCTGTATATGTGGATAGTCCGATGAGCACAAACGCGACCCAGATCTTCCGCATGTACCCCGACGAACTGAGCGACGAAGTGCGCGATACCATGCGGTTTGACCCCGATCCGTTTGGCTTCAACACCTTGCGCTACATCACCGATATCCGGGATTCGAAGGCACTCAATCATAAGGACGAACCCTGCATCATCATCTCCGCTTCGGGCATGTTGGAGGCCGGGCGAATCAAGCACCATGTGGCGAACCACATCTCCGATCCGCGATGCACGATCCTGATCGTCGGATACTGCGAACCCACCACGCTCGGCGCACGTATTCAGCAGCCCGGACTGCAGTGGATCTCGATCTTCGGACAGGACCGCAAGATCAAAGCGCAGATCACGAAGATTGAGGGCTTCTCAGGGCACGGCGACTACAAGGAGATGATCGACTACCTGACGCGGAGCTTGATCGCCGATCAGGTGAAGCAGGTGTTTGTGGTACACGGACAGGAAGAGGCGGCGGAAGCGTATAAGGGACACTTGGAGGAAGCGGGATTTAAACAAATAACGATTCCGCACAAAGGCGAAACCGTTACGCTATGATTTTTGGTTAGTCGGGTAGGCGAGATTCGAACTCACGACCTCCTGCTCCCAAAGCAGGCATTCTAACCGGGCTGAACTACTACCCGGAGCGTCCTCCCGATGAAACGGGAGGAGCGGCTTCCGCCTAGGAGGGAAAACCACTCCGCTCAAAAACGGCTGCAAAGGTACAACAAAAAAATGACATACGCAAATATTTTGCTAAAAAAGTGAGGTACAAGGCTATTTTTATCGATATAGATGACACGATTCTCGACTACATTCCCTGTTGTCGAGCGGCTTTTGAAGCGGCAATGCCGGAACATCCGGAGTATTTTCAGCTCTTTTTTGAGATCAGCGGACGGCTCTTTTCCGAAGCCAAACACGGGATGCATACGATCGCTCAGGTGATGGATTTATACCCCAAAGAGTTCATCGAGACGATCGGCTATCCGGCTGAAGCGGTAGATCCTTTCAAGCACGCTTTTCGGGCGGCCTGGGGCATGACGCATACGCTTGTTCCGGGAGCAAAAGAAACCCTGGAAAGGCTTCATAATAAGGGATATAGACTCTTTGCGGCGAGCAACAGTTTCGGCCATCTGCAGCGCAGCCGATTGGAACGCGCGGGGGTGCTGCATCTATTCGAAGACACCTATATCTCCATCGATATCGGCTACGATAAACCCGACGTGCGATTCTATGAAGAAGCACTTCGTCGCTGCGGGTTGCAAGCCAACGAAGTGCTTATGATCGGCGACAGTATGACCACCGACATCATCGGTGCCCGCGCCGCAGGATTAGACGCGCTTTATTTTGATCGCGCCACGATGAATATCGAGGAACTTACCGCTAACCTCTAACCGCTAACCGATCACCGTTATCAGCCACTCTAAAAGGGCCTGCATATTCGGGAACACACGGTCGGCATGTTCTGCTTCCAGCGCCGAGTCGGGTAGGATACCCGTATTGACGGCTACCGTGAAGAGTTCCGCCGCTTTTCCTGCCCGCACGCCCAGGGGCGCATTCTCCACTACCATACATTCGGACTTGGCAAAACCGGACCGCTCCCAGGCCTTGAGATAAGGCTCCGGATCGGGTTTGCCATGCGTGACATCGAAAGCCGAGATGATGCCGGAGAAGATATCCGGGAAGGTCTTATTCAGGTTCTCCAAAAGCGAGCGTTGCCCCGAACCCGTCACTACCCAACATTGGATGCCCTTCTCGTGCAGAAAGGTGAGCACGTCTTGAATATTCGGAATCAGCGGAGGCAGTTGACCACCTGTTAACTGATTGAAATAGTTCGATTTAAGCCGATAGACATCTTCGATGAACTCTTGGGGTGCATCCGTACCAAAGACCAATCGATGCGCCTCATTGATGACGGAAGCGCCCGTGCGTCCTTCATTCTGATAAGTCTGCTGCGCCGTGAAGGGCAGACCATGCTGACGCATCGCATACTCCCATGCCTGCGCATGAAATGGCATGGAATTGAAGAGGACGCCGTCTTGATCAAAAAATACAGCCTTAATGGACCGTCCTTCGGACTGTTGGACCGCTACGCTGTTAGACCGCGTTGCTGTAAGACCGTCCTTCGGACTGTAAGACCTTTCTCCGAAAATGGTACTACCTATGCGCACCATGGTAGAACCGCATTCTATCGCTATGCGATAGTCGTCAGACATTCCCATGGATAAAGTTGAAAGATGAAAGTTCTTCCGATCTGCTGACGCCGTATGGAAAGTTGAAAGAAGTTGCTTCGCCTCCATGAAACAACGGCGTATCTCTGCTTCATCATCCGTATTCGTGGCCATGCACATGAGACCCCGAATATGAATATTCGGGTATTGGTCATTGGTCATTGGTAATTGGTCCGGAGCAAAGCCGGTCTTGGTTTCTTCTTTGGCCACATGCACCTCGAGCAAGACATCTTGGATGATGCCTTGTTTGGCGGCTTCATCGTTGATGGCACGGAGCAGGTGCTCGGAGTCCACGGACTGGATGAGGTAGGGACGTAACTTGAGCAAGTCCCTCACTTTGTTGGTCTGCAGATGACCGATGAAATGCCAATGGATATCGGTGGGCAGTTGGGGCATCTTGGTTTTGAGTTCCTGCACCCGACTTTCCCCAAAATGCCGTTCCCCCGCTTCATACGCTTGGCGTATGGCATCCACGGGTTGGAACTTACTCACGCACACGAGTGTGACATGTGCGGGTATATGCGCGCGTACCTTATTTATTTGTTCGCTAACCATTGTGCATACGGCGTGATATAGCGTTCGATCTTCTCCGGATAAACGGTTTTGAGGTCCACCATGATCCCAGATTCATAGACGTTTGCCAGTTCATCATTGATGGCATTGCCGAAGAACTGGAGGTCGTTGGTGAGGTTGAGATAGGCGGAGAACATAGGCGGAATGACCGTTCCCTGTTCCCGCACGGCCCGCTGGAGGATGTGGTAATTCGTTTGCGGGTCGTCACCCTCAAACGGATTGGTGATTGGTAATGGGTGATTGGTCAATGGTTTATAGGGTCCGAAGAGGCCTTCTTCGCCTTTGTGATAGCGGTTGAGGTACGCATAGATGAGGTCGCGGGCTGTCGCATTATAGTCGGGATAGATGGTGACCTTACCGATCATCCACCTTACCTCGGGGTTATTATGCAGGACCGCACCGATGCCGTCCCATATATTATCGAGCGCAAAGAGGGCCTTGACGCCCATCTCGCGACTCTGGTACATAGGCTGCACGAAAGCGCGCCCGAACTCGATGGTATGGGGCAGGTATTCGTTGATAAACCGCTCCGAATAATGGAAGAGGTGGGCGGAGGTGATGAAGGGTTGACCATCCCGTATCTCCGCGTCGGTACCTATAAGGTACCGGTACCCGCCGATGATCTGCTGATGGTCGGGGTCCCAGACGATGAGTTGGTGGTAGGGTTTGGACATCGTATCCATCTCATCGATATCCATCTCGTTACCCGTCGCACCGCCTCCGGCACGATACGAGATCTCACGCAGACGCGCGATCTCGCGCATCACGTTGGGACACTCATGGGCGGTGACGTCATAGATGAGATTATCCGCCTTATTCGACGGGCGGAGAAGATGACCTTCTAACTCTTGCAGCAGAAGGGATGTTTCAACAGCGGGTATGACAGGTTGCATTTTATATTTTAGATTTTATATTTTTGATTTTTGTATATTCGTTCCTTGACATATTGTGCCCATTCTTTGGGACTTTTGGTAGGATCAAACGTGGTGTAGGGGATGGGAGGCAAGACGTGCACTTTGAAGTGCTTGCCGTGCGCCCCGTACATCTCATCCACGAGGTATAGCATCTCGATATTGAGCTTGATGCCGAGTTTTTTTCGGATATACGCCAGGGTATAGAAGAACTTACTGTTACGCCCCTCGAAGTAGATGGGCACGATGTCGCGTTGGTACTCGCGGGCACGCTGGATGAAGTTCTTTTGCCACTCCAGATCCTGAATCTGCCATTTTCCTTTGATGCGCTGCAATCGGCTGCAGGCACCAGCCGGAAAACTCAGTACATCCGTCTCCGACTCCCACATGCGTTGCTGCTCGAGGGCCTGTTCCCGCGTGAGTTTGCCCACTTTATTGACCGGCGCCCAGAGGCTATTGATCGGCTCCATATACATGAGCAGCTCGTTCACGATCACCTTGAGCGGTCGGGGACGATGCGCATGGATCATCTGCGCGATGATCATGCCGTCGAGCCCACCGAGGGGGTGGTTGGAAACGAAGATGACTGGTTTGTCTACGGTCGGGATGTTTTCTATCCCTTCGATGGACGCGCTGCACCCTAACTCCTCATGAATGACGCGATCGATGAATTCGTAGCCCTTGAGGTTCGGATACTTGCGTAAGAACGCATTCATCTGCTTGATATGCACGATCCGCTCCAGGTACCGGATGATGAAACCCGGTACATGCGCTTTGGGCGCTTTGCTTCGGAGTATCGCGCGTATGTCAAACTGGAGCATAGGGGTTACGGGTTACGGGTTACTGGACAGCGTGGAGGATATCCATGATTTGGGTTTTGGCGATCGAGATGAGTTCGCAATCATACGAACCGAGGCCTTGCTTAAGGGCAAAGACCGCATCGTCGAGTTGGTTCGCTTGCACCAGCACCGGCACGTTCTTACGCGTCTCTTTTTCGCCGTCGATGGTGATCATCTCCACACGCGCTTTGTACCAATAGGCACCGCCTTCGTTGGGGAAGACCTCGAAGAACTGACTCCGTTTGCAGGTCTGTACCTCGCAGTCGCCGAAGATGAAGGGTTTGATGGCCTCCATCAGGCAGTTCTCTGCATCCGCAAAACTGACTGCACCGTCAATTAAATAGATCTCTTTAACTTTGCCGGGATTGTCTTCTCCCGTCTGACGCTCGTAACTAACTTTAATTTCGTGAAATATCATATTCTTAAAATTTCAAATATCAAATTTAAAATATCAAATCGGCTACATCCGTAGCAGTCAACTTTCCTTGCGGCATGGCACGCATAGCGCCGGACCAGAAGAGAACGGGTGAGGCGGGTTTATCATCGATCACCTGATCCACGGCGTTTTTATCATTCTGCATCAGTTGCCAGCCGGGTTGGAGCAGGAAGACCACATCGCCCGTATGACGTTTGCAGAGGGTGGAGTTGAGCACCGGATGCTGCATGGCTTCATGGCCCGGCATGGCGATCTGCACGCCTTCAAAATCCATGAGGAAGTTCGCCACCTGCCGTTGGATGGTCTCGAGACTGAGCCGCTTCTGCTCGATGAGCGTTCGGTTGAGGTAGATCGACTGTCCGTAGGCGCCATCCACCCACCGTTCATGACCGTAGAGCGCCATGAGATAGGTGCCTGTAAGCGCCGCGGCGCGGTCGCTATTGAACTGCTGCACCGGCATATGGATATCGCTCAAAGACTGCTCCGATAGACCGCGAACGGGGCGACCGACCACCAACACTTGGTAATTCGCACGTCCGATACGGCGGTCGAGTTGCTCCATCAAAAATCCCATATCCTGGTTCAAACGCAGGTAGATATCTTCCTGTTCTGCCGACGCGATCGGATCAGAAGTGGCAAGCGGAGAGAGGGAGTTGAGCTGCAACATGAGCAAGTCCGGCGTGGCATCGGTGCCGAGTTTTTCGGTCTTTTGGATGTCTAATGCCAGCTCGATGACGAGCGTGTTGGCTTCGGGACTATAGGGCAGCACCTCGCGCACGGCGTACGAGAAACCGCGTTTGCGTTCCTGCGCCGTGGGGTGGGAGTACACCGCGATATCCATACGCGGGGTCCATTCATGCGCCGCAAGGGTCTTGACGCGTTCGGCTTTATTCTGATCGTAGGCTGCAGACGGCAGTCCTTCGGTATAAGCCGCCGTTGCTACCCATTCCTGGGTTTGGGCATCGAGCCAACAGCAAGCGTTCGCCGCATGGCCGGCCATGAGCACAGTGGCCTCGGGTTGAATACCGATCGCGTAGATCTTAGCCTGCGGATAGAGCAGCCGCACCTTATCGGTCATGGTCTGCGAAAGCAGGTTGCGCGCCGAGAGATGCAGGTTCGTCCCGATCCCATGCGCCGACTCATCTTCAAGCATACGATGCAGCTTGCGGTCATGCCGCAAGAAATAGGTATCCATCGTATAGCCGTGCCGGTCGGGCGTGACACCGGTGACAAGCGTCGCCGTGGTCTCATTGCCGCCAAAGACCAGATGCGGATAGGTGACCGTGGTCTGATAGGCCTCTTCGCTGAGCGTACGCAAACCGCCTTGCGGCCAATAGGGACGCAAGAGAGCGAGGTTTTCTGCCGTCATACCATCCACGAAAGCCACTACCGTCAAACGCGGAGCAGCGGTAAGGATACTTGCCAAAAGGCTGATTACAAGCGTGCTATATAAATGATTCGTGCGCATAAATGGGTAAATGGAATGATGAGTAAACGCCACCCGAAACCAACCAGCGGGTGGAGCGAGAAGAAGGTGAGGAACGCCACGGCGAGCAGCAGCAGCAGGTAGAGTACACCTACCACGGCATCAACACCCCAGGACCAGCGTCCCCGACGACGGTCATAGACGCTGATGACGGCGATCGTGAAGAAGAAAAGCAGCAGTCCGAACGGCCAGGAGGCGTACCAGGGGGTACGGGCGATCTTGAAAGTGCCGATCGGGTGCGTCTGGGTGGCATCCACTACGGGCGTGCCGTCACTCAGGTGCGCCTGTTGCAAGAAACGCATCAGTTCTTCGGGCAAGAAGAGCCGTTCGTCGGAACTCATGGGGTGACTCGCTTTGGGACCAAAAAGCAGGCTGATGCCGGCATTGGTCCAGGACCAGCGACCCGTGTAATGACGGATGAAAGCCCGGTAAGAACGACCCGTATACCCCCTATAGTCGGAGATGATCGTATCTCCTAAGACATTGGCTATCAGCTTATAAGGCCGTGTGGCACAGTTGTCATAAACGAAATTATAGAGGTACTGACTGTTCTCGGGTTGGTAATTGATGAGCAGCGCTTCCCAGATAGCCTGTTTCTGATCCGGCGTGAGGTGCAGCACCTGCTCATAGACCGGTCGGTCGGTTTGCTGGTACTCATACATGAACCGCCGCATGGACGAGGCGCCCATCTCGTAATAGGTCTCGCCTTTGAAGAACTTATAGTAGAACCAGTCGGTGTCAAAATCAAAGATCCCGTAATGGAGCACGATATCGAGTTCGTTGGCGGGATCCCACACACGAATCGCCGTGTGGCCGTAGAGCGTGTATATCTCTTCGCCGGGCGAACAGGTGAGAACGGAGATCTGCGCCTTCTCACTCAAACGCTGAGCGAAAGCGGTGAGGCTGAATAGGCAGCCGAGGAGGAGTGAGAAGATTTTTTTAGACCACATAAAGCATCATACAATAAGGGATAAACGTGCAGGTGATGCCCATCAACCAACCCGCGCACACTTGTGCAGGCGTGTGGGCATCCAGGCGTACGCGCGCGTACATTAATACTAAAGAGATGCCGAACCACAACACGAGCGTGCCGTAGGTCGGGATGGCGCCTATACCCAAGCAGTAGGCCATGATGCCGCCAAAGAGTCCGCCTGTACCGGTCAGATGCGCGCTGATCTTCCAATAGCGGTTGATGAGCGCGATCAGGCTGATCGCTACCGTGGCTCCCACGCAGATACATGCGAGGTATAGCGGCACATGTAAGACGCTGATCATCAGGTAACACCAGAAGCCGAAACTGATGGCCGTATAGAGATAAGGCATCGTGCGTTGGGAGGCTTCGGCGATCTGCAGATCGTGCACCTTGCCCCGCCGGATCAGGATCATAATGGCAGTGATAGGCAGCAGGCAAGTGAAGAAGAAAGTGCCGATGACGGCGATCAGGGACCAGATCCAGGGAAGCGGCAGCACATGCATCGAAAAGGCGTAGCAGAAAAGCGCCACGCCGTAGGTGGGAATGAAAAGCGGGTAGAGCAGGATGCTCAGCGCTTGGGCCACTATGTCGAGAATGCGACTCATAGATGCTGCTTGCGCAAACGGGCGACGGGTATATCGAGTTGGTCGCGGTACTTGGCCACGGTACGCCGTGCGATCGGGTAGCCTTCGGTCTCAAGCAAGGTGACCAGCTGCTCGTCGGTGAGCGGATGATGCTTGTCTTCCTGCTCAATGAGTTCGCGCAGGATCTTCTTGATCTCCCGAGTGGACACCTCGTCTCCTTCGGCATTGGTCATGGCTTCGGAGAAGAAGTACTTGAGCGGATAGACGCCGAAGCGCGTCTGCACATACTTGCTGTTGCATACGCGCGAGATCGTGGACAGGTCATAGCCCGTCCGGTCGGCGATCTCCTGCATCACCATGGGCTTGAGACTGCTCTCTTCGCCATCCAGGAAGAAATCATACTGCGCCTTGAGGATGGCGGTCATGGTCTTCATCAGCGTCTCGTTGCGCTGTTTGATGGCATCGATGAAGAAACGGGCGGAGTCGAGCTTCTGGCGAATGAACTGCGTTGCCTCGCGAGTCTGCTCGCTCTTGGGCATCTTGCTGTACTGCTCGAGCATCGCGCTGTACTCGCGGCTCACATGCAGTTCCGGTATATCACCCGTGTTGAGCACCACAAACAGCTCATCCTCCCGCTCCTCGATCGTGAAATCGGGGATGATGGTCTGCTTCTGCGTCTCGTACATCGTGCCGGTGAAGGCATTGGCGGGCTTCTGATTGAGGTGCACGATCTCCTGCACGGCGGCCTGGAAGAGGGCGGGATCACAACCGATCTTGGCCATGATCTTATCGAAATGATGCTTGGAGAAGGCCTCAAAATGCTCGGCTAAGACAGTGTGAGCCAGTCGGATAGCGTCCGTCTGGGGCTCTTTGACCTCGAGCTGCTTGAGTAAGCACTCCTGCAGGTTCGCACTCGCGATACCGGGCGGGTCGAACTCCTTGATCTGCCGCACGATATCCTCCATCTCGGCATCGGTGACGGTGATCTGCTCCTGGAACATGAGGTCATCCACGAGCTGCTCGGTCGTGCGCCGGAGGTACCCGTCATCGTCGATATTGCCCAGCACCCACTTGGCGATATGCCGTTGGGGTTTGGTCATCTTGGTCAGGTACACCTGCGCCTTGAGCTCCTCAATCAGACTGCTGCCGCCGATGATCGGCACTTCGCGGCGGTCTTCATCGGCAGGGCTATAGGGCTGATGCAGCATGTAACTCGGCGTCTCATCGTCGGATACATACTGCTCGTAATTGAAATCTTCGTTCTGCAGCGGATCGCGCTGACGCCCCTCGTCAAACCCGTCTTCGGGCATGTAGTTCTCATCGAACTCCTGCGGATCATTTATCCGCTCTGCCTCTACGAGCTCGTCCTTGCCCTCCTCCAACGCGGGGTTTTCCTGCAACTCCTCATTGATGCGCTGGTTGAGTTCGATGGACGGGATCTCGAGCATGCGGATCACCTGAATCTGGGTGGGAGACAACTTTGTTGTCTGCGTCAGTGTCTGTTGTAAACCGATTTTCTGCATAACAGTTTAACGTTTTTATGCAATAAAAACCATTTTAACCTTTTAACGTGACGAAGTAACCATTTTAACTAACTCGAGAACATTACTTGTGATGTACTCGAGTTGTTCTTCGTCCAGCTCTGTGTGCATAGGCAGCGAGAGTACGCATGCCGCGAGGCGTTCTGCCACGGGGAAATCGCCGTCTTTGTAGCGCGGATCGCGGTAGGCTTTCTGCTGATGCAGCGGCACGGGATAGTAGATCATCGCCGGTATACCGCGTTCTGCCAAGCCTTCGCGGAGCTTGTCGCGGTCGGCACCGATCACGCGCAGCGTATATTGGTGGAAGACATGCGTGGAGTTATGTTCATGCCCCGGAATGAGCAGTTTGTCATTGCCGGCAAAGGCCTTGTCATAGTACGCAGCCGCTTTTTGACGGGCCGCGATATACTCGTTCAAGTGCGGCAACTTGGCATCCAGCACCGCCGCCTGGATGCTATCCAGACGACTGTTGACGCCGATCATGTCGTGGTGGTAACGCACCACCATACCGTGGTTGGATATCGCCCGCATCTTCGCCACCAGTTCATCATCATTGGTGAAGATAGCCCCGCCGTCACCGTAGCAACCGAGGTTCTTGGAGGGGAAGAAAGAGGTGCACCCGATATGTCCGATGGTGCCTGCCTGTTTGGTCTGCCCGTTTGAGAAAGTGTACTGCGCACCGATCGCCTGGCAGGCATCCTCTACTACGTAGAGATGATGCGCATTGGCCAGCTCCATGATGGCTTCCATGTTCGCGCACTGACCGAAGAGGTGTACGGGTACGATCGCCTTGGTCTTGGGCGTGATGGCACGACGAACGGACTCGATATCCATATTCATCGTCTCCCAGTCCACATCGACTACGACGGGCGTCAGGCCCAGAAGGGCAACAACCTCGGCAGTAGCGATGAAAGTGAAAGTAGGGGTGATGACCTCATCCCCGGGTTTGAGCCCGAGCCCCATCAGCGCGATCTGCAGCGCGTCGGTACCGTTCCCCACGTTGATCACATGCTTGGCGCCGGTATACTGCTCCAAATGTGCCTGAAAATCAGCTACTTTCTGCCCCTTGATGAATGCCGCGGATCGGATCACTTCCTCAATCCCGGCATCGATATCCTGCTTGATCTTCGCATACTGCGACTGCAGGTCTACCATTTGTATCTTTTTCATTCTTTTGCGTTCTCCAATAAAAACTCCACGACGCCCGGATATACCCAGGCATCGGTGATATACGGATTGGAATAGCGGATCTCGACATCGAGTTTATCTTTGCGATCCGGCGTATAGCGGCATACGGCCTGCAGGTCGGTCTCCTTCACGCGTGCAAAATGACTCATTCCAACGCGTACGTTGGCCTTCACCTGCGGCGGGAAGAGACGGATATCCATCCCCTCCGGTACACCTATCACGTGGATCGGAAGGCTGAACTTCTTCTCCGTAAACCGCTCGGCGATGATGCGCACCTCTACGCTGTCGCGTTCAGCGCGCACACCTTGCGGCAGCACCAATGCCGCGCGCAGGGAAAGGGTGTCGCTGATCTCTTTGCGCACCAGGCGCTCGGTATAGACCGTGTCGATCGTGCTCAACTTCTTATCCTGGCCGAAGATCTTGACCGTGCGGGTGCTCAGGGTAGGTTTGCCTACCAACTGAAACTCCTGCGCGGGACTGATCTCCCCGGCAAAAGCCACCACTACGGATTTCTCTTGCTCCGTGAAATAGGGGCAGGTGATCTGCTCGGGCCGGGTGTCGATCAACCGGCTCGTACCTTGCAGGATATCGCTGATGCTGCGTCGGAGCACGTCGGAAGGCACTTTGATAGTTCCTTTCTCGCCGTGTATGTACGTGCGCAGATCGATGGTCAGATGCAGCGGATCGCGGTAGTACGCATTCAGACGCGCACCTGCATCGCGCACCTCGATCATCACCGTGTCCGGCAGGTGTCCGCCCAAACCGATCGTACCGGGCTTGCCCGTATATTCGATAAGAACAGGCACATGCGCGTTACGCACGGACTGCAAGGCGTGACCCAGCCACATCAGCATGGCCAGCACCAGAAACAAGACGAATGTCAGGATTTCCCTTTTCACTATTCACTCTTCACTTATTTCTTCTCCTCTACGGCTGCTTCGGCAGCGTCTGCAAAGACACTCTCTTTGGCCACCTTGATGGTCACCTCTTTGGCGATCGTGATGATGAAGGCATTGTCCTGCACCTCTTTGATCTCGCCGTAGATACCGCCTGCGGTCACTACCTTATCGCCCTTCTTCATGCTCTCGCGCTGCTTCTGCAACTCCTTCTGACGCTTGGTCTGCGGACGGATCATGAAGAAATAGAACACTACAAAAATAAGAATCATCATGATCCAGAAGGACCATTGATTACCCTGCGGTTGACCGTCTGCAGCCGCTTCAGCCTGTAATAAAATCAGATCTAACATAGTTTATAATTATTTTAATGTGAATGCTTTGATGAAATTGCCGTCATTGCGCAAGTCGCGAATGATCTCGGTCATGATGCCGTTGATGAACATGTAGCTCTTATCGCCCGAATACTCTTTGGCCAACTCGATGTACTCGTTCATCGTGACAGTGAGCGCGATCTCCTCGAACTCCAGCACCTCCGCCAACGCAGCCTCCAGGATCACGCGGTCCATGCCGGCAATACGATCGGCATCCCAGCCCTTGAGGTGCGAATTGATCCGCTGCTCGAACTCCGCATGACTGGTGATGGCGCGGGTGATGAGCCGGTCGGCAAACTGCAGCTCTTCCTCGGTATCGAACATCTCCAATAGCGGCATGTCCGGCGTGCTATCGGCCTGGAAACGCTTGATGGTCTTGATGATATAGCTGATCACGATATCCGCATCCACGGTCCAGTTGCTCTTATCCAGCACCACTTCCATCTCATCAAGCGCCTCGGCCAGGGTCTCGCTATTGGCCAGCAGGTTCTGATAGATCTGCCGCCAGATACGCTTGTCGTCCTCGTAGGTGCAGGTGTCCGCGTCCATGTACGCGCGATAGAAATCACTCTCCGTCAGCCGCTTGTATACATCCGTCACGGCCGACATGCCGCTATCCCATGCCAACCGCTGCTCTGCTACGCGTGCACGCAAAGCGCGGTTGTCGAAGAGCTGCTGGGCAAAGCGATTCTGCACAAAGCGCCTATTCGGCTTCCAATCCGAATGCGTGGCCTTGGCACGACCGATCTGCTCCTCCAGCTGACGTTGCGCATAGGCGGTCAACTCATTGACAAAATCCAATAATGCGAAATATAAATCATAGGTGTCGGCAAAACTCTTATGCAACTCCTTGCGAGCTGTGGTCAAGGTCTTGTCCTCATCCTGATAGTAGGCGAACAGGGTCTGAATGACGCGTGTCCGAACCATTGTGCGATTAATCATACTCTCTTTTCTACTAAAAAATCGCGCAAAGATACAAAAAAAAATGCATATATGCAAAAAAAATAGTAAATTTTTTCGGAATTATTTGTGTAAATGGAAAAAAAAGTGTACCTTTGCACCGAATTTCTAAAATAATTTGGAAAAAATGGAAAATCAGAAGGAAGAAAGACGGGAACAAGAGATCGTGTACAGTCGTTCTGTAAAAGCCGGAAAACGTATCTATTACTTAGACGTTCGCAAAGCGCGTAATGAAGATCTGTACCTCTGTATCACGGAGAGTAAACGCCGTCAGGCCGAGGGTGACGAGATGCCTTCGTTCGAGAAGCACAAGGTATTCCTGTACAAGGAGGATTTTGCGCACTTCACGGAGGGGCTGCAGGATGTGATCGCTTTTGTGCAGAAGCAATTAGGCACCATCGAAGAGCGTCCGGAATACATTCCGGAAGAGGCGGCCAAAGAAGAGGCGGAAGAACCTAAGAAAAAAGGTTTGTTAGGATTTCTTCGGAAATAAGCGTTTTCGATTGAAGGGATAGGGCAGTAGATCTGCCGTCGGATTGAAGGATAGTAACGACGTTGGTATCCGTTCCAAAGCCTGCGCCCTTGTCCCGCAGCGAATTGAGTACGATCGCATCAAGGTTTTTGCGCTCCATCTTACGGAGTGCATTTTCTTTTTCATGCTCCGTCTCCAGCGCAAAACCGACCAGATACTGGTTCTCTCGCTTGGTCTGCCCTAAAGCTTTGGCGATATCGGGATTCTCTTTGAGAGACAGGCTGATGGCTGATGTGTGATGGGTGAGGGCTTCTTTTTTGATTTTTTCTGCAGCCTGCTCAGCGGGTGCAAAATCCGCTACGGCAGCGCATAAGATGGCGCTATCCTGCGTCGGCCAGGCTGCTATGCAGGCTTCGTACATCTCCTGCGCGCTCAAGGCATCGATGCGGTGAATACGATTCAAGGGATTGAGCACCGGCACGCTTACCGCTCCGCATACAAGCGTCACGTCCGCACCTCTGCGGGCGCAGGCATGCGCCAAGGCGATACCCATCTTGCCCGTCGAGTAATTGCTGATAAAGCGCACCGGATCGATCTTCTCCTGCGTGCCGCCGGCCGTGATGAGCACTTTCTTACCGGTCATGGTCTTAGGCGTCAACGCATACTCGAGCGCTTCCTGCAGCAACTCAATCTCCGGCATGCGCCCCTTGCCGCACGTGCCGCACGCCAAGAGTCCTTCTTCGGGCTCCAGCACGGTCAGGTTCTCCCACGACCGGATGGTCTGAATGGCCTGCTGCACGGCCGGGTTCTCCCACATCTTGTCGTTCATCGCCGGCGCCACCACGATAGGTTTGCGCGCCACGCAAGAGCAGAGGGTGGTCGTCAGCGCATCATCGGCGATACCTGCGGCCGTCTTGCAAAGCACATTAGCCGTCGCGGGTGCCACGATCATCGCGTCGCACCAGTCGGGTAGGGAGATATGCTCCGTAGCATGCTCGTTGATAGCGGCGAACACATCTGAATAAACTCTGCCACCCGAAAGGGTCTGCAGAGTCAATTCGGTCACAAACTCCAGCGCGTGCTTGGTCGTCGCCACCCTCACTTCCGCGCCCGCTTTAACCAACGAACGAATCAGTTCGGGGATCTTATACGCCGCTATACCTCCGCTGATGCCGACTAAGATGTGTTTGCCTTGAAGCATTACTTGAGCGCTTCGTCGCGATTACCGGTACGGTACACGAGCTCACCGTCGATAAACTCCTGCGTAGCCATCAAGGTCGGCTTCGGCAGACGCTCGTACTGACGGCTGATCTCGATCTGCTCGCGGTTCTCGAAGGTCTCATCCAGGTTGTCCTGCGGAATCGAGAAATCCTGCAACTTAGCGTCTAATTCTTTCTTGATACCAACGCTGATCTGGTTGGCACGTTTGGCAATGATAGCTACCATCTCATACACGTTTCCTACGGGCTCCATCAACTGGTTGATGTCACGCGTGATCGTGTTTTTAGGAGCTTTAGAATTTTTGTAATCCATATTTTATTCTTTTAGTATTTTCTTAATTTTCTCGGATATCTTGTCCGCCTCTTTGCGGTGCTTCGAATTCGGGTACTCGGTGATGAAATTATAGTACTCGTCGTTGGCGTCGCGGGCGCGGTCGAGCTTCTTCTCTTCGAAGGAGTTGACCATCTGCTGGTACTTCGATTGCAAGATCAGCCAGCTGAATTCCTCCTGGTATTTATTGCTCGGATAGTCCTTGAGCGCATTCTTCGATACGATCTCACAACTGAGGTAGTTATTGCCCAGATAGGTGCCTAAGTTGTAGTACAACTTGGCGCTCAAGTACTCCTTGTACGCCAGCTTGTCGTACAACTCGCTCATCTCCTTGTAGGCCTGCTCGGCGTAAGGACTCTCCGGGAAGAGCTCTACGAATTTCTGGAAGGCCTCGATCGCTTTCTTGGTGACGGCCTGGTCCAGCCGGGCATCGGGCGACTCCAAATACTGCGTGTGACCTACCTGGAAGTACGCTTCGGCCGCATATTTACCCTTTGGGTAATTGCGCACATATGCCTCGTAATAGTCGGTCGCGGACTCGTAGGCTTTCTGACCCATGTAACTGCGGGCCAGATAGGCTAATACGTCCTCCGAACGGGGTGTACCTTTGTAGTACGAAGCCACGTCGTCCAGCAGGGTTTGCGACTTGACATACTGCTTGTTGTTGAAATACATAAGCGCCGCCTGGTATTTCTCCTCGGGGTCCTTCGATTTCAACAAACGCTGGTACTCGCCACAACTCGTGAGTACCACCATCATAAGCAATATGAATAGTCCTTTTTTCTGCATTCTAATCAAAAAAGCCTGCAAAATTACAACTTTTTTTTGAATTGTGCAAGCAAAAACGTTATTTTTCTTGCCAATTAGCCGATTTTAGGGTGATTAGCGAGTCATTTTGTGCCACAATCAGGTAACAAGACGCATCTTCTGAGCGCTCGATCATTGCCAATGCTTCTTCCGCGCCAAGCACCATACAAGCCGTGGCTAAGGCATCGGCGCGCATGCAAGTGGAACTCACCACGGTGGCGCTCAACAGCGAGTGCTGCACCGGATATCCCGTTCGCGGATCGATCGTGTGGCTGCGCCGCTCACCGTCGGCATAGTAAAAATTGCGGTAGTTGCCGCTGGTGGCCATACAGATGCCGGTCGTGGCGATCACTTCCTGCAATTCCTCTTGCGCACCCTCATTATTGATATTGGGCTTGGTGATGCCGATATGCCAGGGCTGAGCCTTGTCATTCACGCCTTGTGCCACCACTTCGCCGCCGATATCCACCAGCAGGTTCTCACAGCCGTTGCGGCGCAGCATATCCGCGATCATGTCGCAGGACTGCCCTTTGGCAACCGCGCCGCCGTCCAGCTGCACCCGCGGATCGGTCTTGATGACCCGATGATCGATCAACTGCACCTTCTCAAAACCCACGAACGCCCGCAGGGAGTCGATCGTCTGAGGGCTGATGGCGGCATACTGATCGCTCTTGCGCCCAAAGCCAAAGGCTTTGACAAGCGGTGCTACGGTGACATCGAAGGCGCCGTTGGAGAGGGCATGCACCCGTTCCGCTTCGGCCCACATCTGCTCGAAAGCCGCGTCGGTGGTCGTATCCCGATTGGCATTGACCGCACTCAGGATCGAGTGGGGATTAAAGAGGCTCAGACTGTTGTCAAAAGCCTGCAGCGCCGCCTCGATGCTATCCTGCAGATCCTGCGAGGATTCGTACCGAATATTGTAATACGTGCCGAAAATCTTGCCTTCGTGCCGGTGGTACGTAGATGCGGGATCGTTGCTCCAACCCCAAATCAGCAACGCTGCCAAGCCTACACCCAGCAGCGCACTGATCATATGTTTGCGTTCAATTTTCACCGCTAACCCTTAAAACCAGAATCCGAGACCGATCGTTCCGTTCAAGCGTTGGGCGGAACCTAACTTATCGTCACCCGCTTTCCACTCAAAGCAGTTGTGTTTGTTGATCTTATAGGTGTTCATACTACCTAATGCGAACAACTCGATATCCACTACGTCCGCTACATTCCAGGTCTTACCGAAGCGCAGCGAGATATTATTCACCGCGATCTTGCCCTCATAGTCGGTGTACAAACTCTTCCATGGGGTGAAACCGACGCACAGATCAAGTGTGATATCGTGCTCGAACTCTGCCTCGTAACCAAAATCGATATAGGTGGACCATGCACGTTTGCCTGTTTTGGGATTCACATCGTTGCCGGCTACCATCGTATTCCAGTTGAAATACAGACCGCTGGCCTTGCAGAAATCGCCGAAACGCAGACCTACCTTCACCTCCGTCTGGCTACCGCCGTCCTCGTTAAGGGAAGAGAAGAAGGGGGTGCCGCCGAAATAATAATAGTGCGTAGCACCGAGTACCAGACCGTAAACCTGCAATTCGGCCGTGAGATCAAACTCCGGTACAAAATAGGTGTTCGGATCGCCTCCGTTTGCCAATTCAGGAAAACCCTTACGGAATTTCCAATCGGAAGCACCTACGCTTCCCCATGCCTCGATCTTGAATTTCACCTTGTCGCTATTGGATACAAAACCCACCGAAGCGCAGGGTTGAAAACTCAAACCGCCGTTGTATAGACCACGCCAGATGTAGCTGCTCACTACCTCTGCGCCGGCTTCGTACTTGAACTTCGCCTTGCCGTTGTCTTCTTCGGCCATCACAGCAACTGCCATCAGCATGGCAACTGCCATCATAAAAATCTTTTTCATCCTTTTTGCTTGTTTGTTATGTTATTTCAAATAAATACCTAATGCTGCATTCAGATGGATCACGTCCTTGTGAAAATAGGGGTTCACCGCCATTTGAGCCATCACCATCATGCCTAATCGCTCATGCACGGTCCAGTCCTTGCGCAAGCGCAAATCGATGTTATTGAGCGCAAAATTGCGTTCGTAGCTCGTGTAGCAACTCCGCCAGGGCGTCAAGCCGACCGCCGCTCCGATACTCAACCCATAGGGCAGGGGCTGGGTATAATTGACTTCCGCGTAACTCGAATACGCCCGTTTGACCTTACCCTTGGCATTCCGGTAGCCGTCCGAAGCAGCGATACGTGTCGCCCACACAATACCGATCGGCACCCGCTGACTCGGCGTATAGCGGAAGTTAAACTCCAATCGGTTTCCCTTGCCCACATAGTTGCGGCCGTCAAAGAATCCCGTGTTGAAATTATAGATGTAGAGCAGATATACATTCAGTCCCCAGCGGTTAAAACCCACTGACAGGTCTACCTCCGGCTGGAATTTCGTGAATGCCCAATCCGTGGCGCCTATATTCCACCACATATCCGCATACAGGCCGCCATATCCCACGTTCGCATCGATCTGCATGTTCAATCCGCCGTTGCGGATGCCGCGCCAGAGATAGGCATTCTGCATCCGCGCACTGAATCCGTAGGTCAGACCTACATGCTCGCCCGCGTAGGCGCGTGCGTTATTTACAAAAGGTAATGCCCCGACGATCATCGCCAGAGCTATTACCCATTTGTAAAAATTTTCAATTTTCAATCTCCAATCTCCAATTACAAAGCATTCTGTGCCTCCCATGCGCGACGCAGGGCAACCTCCAGAATACGTGTGTTGCTGAAATCGACTATACCGCCATCAAAGCCAGGCTCCAAGTGGTAATCAGCGTTACCCTCACCGTTGAAATAAGCTCTTACTTCGTCTCCCGTAATACCCAATTCAGCTGCGATAGCGTCCATCGATCCATGGGGAAGACTGTCTTTTACTGCACGAAGGCGATTAAATGTTGTACGCATAATTCTGTGTTTTTTATGTGGTTTATAATGTTATTTTCCAAAATTCGGTGCAAAGATACTACTTTTTTTTCATATATGCAAATGAAAAAGCAAATTTTTCTTGCGCATATCAATTTTTTTTACTACCTTTGCACTCGTTTTTGATGAATTATCGATTCATACCATGTTAGAATACATCGATCGTAAGAACTCCGATTGCTATAAGTGGGACTCGGATTGTGCACAGGGTTGTCTGCCGTTGTGGGTGGCAGATATGGATTTTGCAGCGGCTAAACCTATTCGGGAAGCCATGCAGCAGCGCCTCAATCATGGCGTCTTCGGGTACTCCATCGTGCCTCAGGCCAACTATGATGCCGTGGCCTCTTGGTTCGATCGCCGGCACGGGTGGAAAGGCATCTGTCGCGATAACCTCCTCTATACCACCGCCGTCGTGCCCGCCATCTCCGCCATCTTTGCCGCGCTCTCGCCGCGGCGCGTGCTGACTTTCACCCCGGCATATAATTGCTTCTTTAGTTGCATCGAGAATATGGGCTGCGAATTGGTCGCTTCGCCGCTTGTGCTGCGCAATAATCGCTTCGAGATCGATTGGGATGACCTCGAGCTGAAAGCCAAGACGGCGGATGTCTTCCTGCTCTGCAATCCGCACAACCCAACAGGCCGTGTCTGGAGTAGGGAAGAGCTCGAGCGTATCGCGGCTATCATGCGCCGCGAACACCTGTTCGTATTGAGTGACGAAATCCACTGCGAATTCGTATTTCCTGGTCATACATACACACCATTCGCATCGATCGCCATCAACGATACCGACTTCTGCGTCTGCACCTCTGCCAGCAAGGCGTTTAACATCGCCGGGCTGCTCTGCGCAAATATCTATGTGCCTAATAAAGAGCTGTGTAAGCAGATCAACCATGCGCTCGAGGTGCATGAGGTGAACGGGCTCAATCCCTTCGGCCTCGTGGCCCAGAAAGCGGCGTACAATGAGTCCGAAGCATGGCTCGATGAACTCAATGCATATATCTACGGAAACTTCTGTTTCCTGCGCGATTTTCTGCAGGCTCATTTGCCCCAGTTGCAACTCCACGTCACCGAGGGAACCTACCTCGCCTGGGTCAATATCGAGGCGCTCGGCATCCCTGCCGAGCAGTTCTGCCATGACCTGGCCAAGCAAGCTCATGTGCTCTTCAATCCCTCCGAGATGTACGGTGCCGACCATTATGTCCGCATCAATCTCGCCACCTCCCGCGAAGTGCTGAGTGAGGCATTACATCGTCTAAAGGAGTACCTAAAATAGCATGCCGCTGCTGCTCGCTTTTTTGTATAAAAATGACGTTTTTAAAAAAAAAGTTGCATTTTTTGCATTTTCCTATCATTTTTATCCAAAGAAATTTTGCGGAGCAAAGACAAAGCTGTGGAGCGAAGCGGAACACCTTATTGGGGGAAAGAAAAAATCGGAAATAAAAAGAGCACCTCGTTGTGAGGTGCCCTTCGGGTGTCGCGGAGCGACTTAGCCGTTGGCCAACGCTTGGTCGTAGGCTTGGCCTTCGACGTACCAGTACCATGCGGTCATGGTCTTCTTGCCGCCCGGCAGATCGCGCTGCGCAAGGAAGGTCTCCTGGTCCTGAACGACCTTCATCATGTCCGCCTTACGGGTCTTGATGGCCGCTGCTACGGTTGCGAAACGCAGACGGGCTGCGGTTTCTTTGGCCGATACGGCAGTCGATCGTTTCACCTTCTTGCGGAGGTAGAGGCGGTTACAATCGGGACTCTCAGTCGGTGCTACGCGGTGGGTACCGAGGAGCATCTTGTTACAACTGTGCTGGGGGCTGTTGCCCGGTTTACTCAATGCGCCGGATACACTGTCGATACCGGCACTCCAATTTACTTTTGCCATGGGATGTTCGGCGTTTACCGAACAGACCGTCCTGCGGACTGAAAGACCGCTGTCGCTGTAAGACCGTTTCACTGAAAGACCGGTCTGCGACCTGTAAGACTCCTGCTCGGAACCCTACGCCGTGAGGGGGATTAGGTTAAACAAATTGAAGATTGAAGGTTAGCCGTTGAGGGCGGCATCGTAGGCAGCGGATTCGAGGCTCCAGAGGTAGGAACGCATGGTGGTTTTGCCACCAGCGGTGTCTTTCTGGGCGTTGAAGGCTGCGAGGTCGGCTGCTTGCTTGGTCGGGTCGTTGAGTCGCGTGTTGACGGCAGTGGATACTGCTGCAAACTTCGTCCGGACGGTCTGCTCTTTGGCGGTAGGTTCCGTGGAGCGAGACACGGAACTGAGGCCTCGGAGGTAGACGCGAGAGCAGTCTTTGCTCGTAGTGGGTGCCTTACGGTGCGTGGCTAAAACCATCTTCTGATCTGCCGCGTGCGGAGACTTCTTGTCGATCTTATTCAGAGCGCCAGAGACGGTCTCAAACATCGGGGCATAGGTTGCTTTTGCCATTTCGCGTTGGTATTAGAAAAAAACATACAAAACCCTGATTATTGATATTTATATCTAACCAAAAAAAGTTAAGAAAAATAGATTTATTGATTTCCCTAACTGAATCTTTATTTTAAAACTGCTCTCACAAATAAATTTGCAGACCATTTTTAAAACTAAAGCTTCCGAATTTTTGGCAAAATTCAAATCAATAAATCTTCAAAAAATGCCAAAAAATTCCAAAAATGGTAGTATCAATAATCAGAAATGAACACAAAAAACACTTTCTTTAGACAGGGGTGTTCTTTACCTGTTTACTTTTTGTGCTTCTCGATGTGGTAGAAGCCGAGGGTGAGGATCTTGAGAATGACTTCATACAAAACCTTTACCCAGTCTTTTTCTTCAGATTCTTGTTTCTCTGCCACAAGGGCGCGATTAATTTCATTTTTCATTGCGGTAATAATTAATGTTGTTACAGATCTCGAGGCGGGTCTCGTCTGAGGCGGATTGCTCGGAAAGCCAGCGAGCGGTGAGAGATTGCTCCATGCTGGCGGAGATAAGGATACAGCCTTTACTGTGCTCAGGTAGAGAGCCGCGGTGGAATCGTATTCCGGAACGTCCGGGTACTTGAGATAAGAGGGGCAAGAGCCTCTTAAACTTGGGCGATTGGGTGACTTGAACTTTGTAGATCAAGGCGGGGACGAGGTAGTCGGCGTTCTCGAGGGTGTCGCAGATGAAGTGCAGCCGCTCGACGAGTTCGCCGGTACGCTTGTTGATGTAGTGCGAGGTGCGATAGAGTTTGCCGTGGACAGCTTTGTCTTCTGGCATTGCACGAATTAATTTATAGTACATAACTATGATCTCTTTTTGTAAACGTAGTCGATGCCCATCAGCGCGCCGGAGAAGGTGGCTACTTCCCCGAACGCGACGAGGAGCGATTCATGGATTTGGCCTTCGGGGTCGATGAAGACTCCGCAGAAGAGGAGGATGAGGCCGCCAAGGGACAAAACTGCGGCAGTTATGAGTTGGATGTTGGGTCGTTGCATAGCGATTAAAATTGAAATCGAGTGCAAATATGCCCACAATTTTGGCGGTTTTGCAAATTTTTCACAAAAAAGTCTACAAAATTATCCCCAGGCGTACTTCAGGAAGGCTTCAATATTGGTTTCATCGACCGGTTGTCCGAAGCAGTCAAGCAGGTCTTTGACGATA
>Ga0256404_1004377_pt1 | contig 26875 bp, 25 predicted proteins | sample RumenRJG_01DNA_FD_185990 | JGI IMG/M metagenome (GOLD analysis project Ga0256404, IMG submission 185990) | Bovine rumen microbial communities from Lethbridge, Alberta, Canada - RJG_01 | ecosystem: Host-associated > Mammals > Digestive system > Stomach > Rumen | place: Canada: Alberta | collected...
TCTTTTTTTTTTCGTTTATTGAACGTTAAATTATCTAAGAGTTCGTAAGGACACTCTTTTCAGGCTGCAAAGTTAAAGATGGGAGGGGAGTGGCTGCGCCTTCGTGCGCGACATGTCCTGACTTTTTCAAGTGGACTCAGTTAATAATATAGAATAGAGGTGCAAGAATCGGCTTAACACCTTCTTAACGCCTTCAATAAAATAAAATCCTCTGTAACTCGTTATGTTACAGAGGAATGTTGAAAAACTTCTGGTACCCCGACCGAGAATCGGTTTTGCTTTGTAGATTGATGATTATCAGTGTGGTACGAGTTTGTTTTATCTCTCAGGGTGTAGGAAAGGTGTAGGTTTTGACACAACACTACACTCCCAGCACCACGGAGGCATCGATATTGAGCTTCCTTGAAATCTCACGGGCTGTCTTCAGCGTCGGTTCACGTTTACCAGAAAGAATTTCAGACATGGTGCTGGTACCGAGCCCGAGCAGTTCTGAGAGCTTCTTCTGTGTCAGTCCCATCTCGTACATGCGCAGGTTGATAGTCTCAATCAAGGTTGGTGGCTGAACAGGATAGTGAATGTGTTCATACTCTTCCACCAGGCCAGAGATAAGCGTCAGTTCAATCATGTTCGGGTCAGTCGTCGGTGTTTGTCCGTTGACTACCTTCAGCAGCTCATTGATTCTGTTGCAAGCTACCTTGTATTCCGTTTCGTTCTTTATCTGTACCATATCTTATAAATTTTCAATATCCTTAATCTTGTCATATTCTGCATGAGTGCCTATCCATCTGATGTAGACCTGTCCGGCTTGAAGAAATATCATGGCAACAAGTCTGTAATCATTCCCCTTGATGTTGAAAACGTATCGGTCATTGCCCACATAGTCGGCACTGCCAAATGTTTTCTTGATGTCAGCCAGCGTTTTCCAGCTTGCCTTTTCAGTCTTGGTGTGCCAGTCTCGCAAGGCCACGCTTGCATCTGCATGTTGTTGGCTATACGATTGAATCGTTGCAAATGATATAACGTGCATAACAGTTTTTCTGCAAAAGTAGCGAGAATATTCCGAATAACCAAACAAAATTCTGAAAAAATGAACTTTCTGTCGTTGTTTTGCCAAAATTGCACTATAACAGTGCATTTTTGCTGGATTTTTGCACTACTATAGTGCATTCTTACTCATGAGTGTTGGTAAGGAGGAAGCGGAGAGTTGACACCTGACTTCTGAAATCTCTTACTGTCAACTGTGTCATAACTCAACGAGTTTGTAATTCGGTTGCAAATATAGCACTTAAATGCGAACAAACCAAATATGCGAACCTAATCTGCTGATATTTGCAAATAATAGCGGTTTTGTGGCAAATTCTGTACCCCGACCGAGAATCGAACTCGGAACTAAGCTTTAGGAGAGCCTTGTTATATCCATTTAACTATCAGGGCAACAATTTCGGGTGCAAAGTTACAAAAAATTGAGCGCAGAACAAAAAGAAATCGTTCTTTTTTTATACTGAGATGCAGTTCCTTTGCCAACTTGTCGGCAAAGGAACTGCAAAACAAGGGGAAAAAGACATCTTTTCTTATAGCCGAAGCAACTGTTTGAACTCAGTGCCAACAGCTGTTTGGTTCACTTATTGCTCAAAGCCCCCATAACCGCCCTGCGAGTCTTCTTCGTTGCCTTGACCATCTTCGTCGCGCTGTGGTTTCTTCTTCGGCATCATATTACCGAAGTTCCAGGTAAGCTGTACGTTCAGGCGCGGGTCGCGGTGGTTCTTCTGATGACGCCAGAAGGTGGGACCCTCGGTGTAGTTCTCCCACGAGCGCGAGTCGAACACGTCGCGCCAGTTGATGGCCAGGGCAAACATCTTGTTGAGGAACGTTTTGCGCAGACCGAGATCTAATGAACCGTTGGCCTTGCGGTAGCCTTGGGTGATGACCTGACGGGAGTTGTAGTTGCCCGTGGCCTGGATGGAGATGTCGTAGGGCAGGATGATGCTGGCCAGGAGGCGTCCTGTCCATGCGAAGTTCTCCTGACCCTCGCCCGTGACGAGCTGCTTCTCGACGATGGTCTCGAAGCCGTCGAGCTTATAATAGTAGGCGTTGAGCGTAGTAGTCAGGTCGAGGATGCGCCACAGCTTATCCTTCAGGATCAGCTCAGCGCCGGCACTCTGGCTCTTCGCCACGTTCAGGTTGGTCATGAACATCGTGGCCTGTCCGTTGTACTCGCCCTGATAACGAATGCGCTGCATCACGTCGGTCGTAGGACGATAATAGGTGCCCAGTGAGAGCGTGTGCTCGGGCCACGTCTTCAGGAAGTTCAGCGAGAACGAGTTGGTGTATTCGGGCGTCAGCTCGGGGTTACCGAAGTCGATCATCGAGGCGTCGCGCGTGTTCTTGAACGAATTGAGCTGACCGCCCCACGGACGGCGCAGACGGCGTGTATAGTTCAGTTGCACCTGCGAGGTCTCGGTGATGGCATAGTTCAGGAAGAGCGAGGGGAACAGCTGGAAGTAGTCCTTCTTGAAGGGCGTCTCCACCTGGTAGTAGTCGGTGCTGCGCGTGTCTACCTTCCAGTATTCGCCGCGCAATCCGGCCATCACGCCGAGCCGCCCGAACTTCATGTTCGCCGTGGCATAGAGGGCGTGGATATCGTTGGCGTAGACGAAGCGATTGTAGAAGTAGGGATCCTCCACCAGGCGTGGGTCGTCGGTCGAGAGCCGTCCGATGTTGCCCGTACCGCTATACTCGAAGCTCTGCTGCGGCGTGTCCTCATGGCTGAAGCGTCCGTTGTAGCCCGCCTCTATCTTCAGGTTCTCGCTGACCTGGTTCTCATAGTCGACCTTTGCCTCCCAGTGACGGTTGTTGATGTCGCGGGGACGGAACTGGTAGGAGGAGAAATGGGAACCAGACGAGTTGATGGTCACGTCGGTGGTATCGTTGAGATATTCGGTGCCGTCGTCGCTGTTCCACTTGTTGAACGACAGCGAGGCATCGAGCTTATGTGTGCCCTGCTCGTTGAACTTGTGCGTATAACCCAGCTCACCGTGATAGTTATGGTTTTTGCCGTCGCCCCACGTCTGGCGGCTCAGCAGGCGGTCGGGCACCTGATTGCCAACAGCATCATACGTACCATAATTATATGTAGTGAGGTTATCGTTCAGGCGGTTGCCCTGCATGGTCATGCCTGTGAGGCTGAGGTCGTCGTCGTTGGTGATGTGCCAGGTGAGACCAGCACGTGCAAAGAGGCCACCACCGTTATTGTTGTCTTCGCCTTCAGAGATCTGGTAGGAGCTGAAGGGAGAACTCTCAGCCGCACGGTAGCGCTGGTCGCTCATGTTCGAGCCACTGCCGCGACGCTTGCGGTAGCCGATATTGGCAAAGGCGTCGAGCACGCCGCTCGAGTAGTTGATGTTGCCACTCGCGTTCCAGCCTTTCTGGTTGTTCATGCCTGTCTGCACCGAGCCGTAGTAGCCCGCCTTACGATTGCGCTTCAGGATGATGTTGATGATGCCGGCAGTACCCTCAGGAGAATATTTCGCCGACGGGTTGTCGATGACCTCGATGCGCTCGATACTCTCAGCGGGTATCTGCTGCAGAATCTCTGCACGGTTGTCGGAGGTCAGACCGCTGGCCTTTCCGTTGATCCATACCTCGACACTCGAGTTGCCACGCAAGGAGATCTCGCCGTCGGTGGTGACCTCTACGCTGGGGATGTTCTCTAACAGATCGCTGGCCGAGCCACCTGCAGCAGCGAGCACCTCGTCGACGGTAAAAGTCTTGCGGTCGACTTCAAGCTTCATCTGCGAGCGCTGGCCGGTGACGGTCACCTCCTTCAAGGTCTTCGTGTCCTCGTGAAGGTATAGTGCATTATAGTGAACGGTGCGTTTCGCGGGAGTAATGGCAAACTGCCTTGTCACGGTCTTGTAGCCCATGAACGACAGTTCAAGACGATACTGGCCGTCCTTCAGTGAGCTGACTTGGAACGAACCCTTCACGTCGGTCATTCCTCCGCCGGCCACCTTACCCTGCTCGTCAATCACGCGAATATTAACAAACTGTAGAACTTCGTCCGTCTGGCGGTCGAGTACTTTTCCTCTTACAACGCCCTGTGCCTGCACACCTGCGGCACTGAGCAATAAAATAACAACCAGTATAAATCGATTCATAACAATACTTTGACTCCTAAGTCTCCATAAGGTTTAACCCATCATCAAAGAATCAAAGGAATTATGGTGCATTTAAGACAGCCTTTCCACTTATTTACCTTTCATTTCTACCAAAACAGAACAATTTCTTTTGTTATCTCAGATTATTTTTATACTTTTGTGGCGTAATGACACGACTATACCGATTTTTGCTATTGGCGGTGATACTCTTTGGGACTATACCAATGGCTCAGGCCCAAAAGAGTTTCGTAGTAGACACACTTACTGACGCAGTGTTCCTTCGCATGCAGGGCCGCTCGTTTCCCGTGGGATGTAGCATTCCGCGTAGTGACCTGCGCTATCTGCGCGTGCTCCACTACGATGCCGGTGGGCAGGTGCAACAGGGTGAGCTGGTGTGTAACAAAGCCATCGCACAGGACCTGATTGATATTTTCCGCCAGCTCTACCATGCCCACTATCCCATTGAGCGCATGCGTCTCATCGACGACTACGATGCCGACGACGAGCAGTCGATGCGGGCTAACAATACCTCGTGTTTCTGTTTCCGCGCTATCAGCGGCAGCCACAAGCTGTCGAAACACGCACAGGGACTGGCCATCGACATCAACCCCCTCTATAATCCATATATCAAAGGTACACAGATACTTCCTCGCAATGCCGCAAAGTACTGCAACCGCAAGTTGTCCTTCCCCTACAAGATTGTGGCAGGCGACCTCTGTCACCGTCTATTCCTTCAGCACGGTTTCCATTGGGGTGGCAGTTGGCGTTCATTGAAAGACTACCAGCACTTCGAGAAATGAGTAATGACACAATTCGAGTTCTGGAACTCAGAAAAGCTGAAATAAATTTGGCTTTTCTTTCGTTTTTTCGTAATTTTGCCGCATTAAAGCAACAATAACCATATTATGATTCAATCAATGACAGGCTACGGCAAGGCAGTCGTGGTCTACAAGGACAAGAAAATCAACGTAGAGATCAAGTCGCTCAACTCAAAGCAGCTCGACTTGCAGACGCGCATCGCACCGCTCTACCGCGAGAAGGAGATGGAGATACGTCAGATGGTGAACACAGCCCTGGAGCGCGGCAAGGTGGACTTCTCGCTCTGGATAGAGCGCGACCAGGGCATAGAGGCTACCCCGGTAAACACAGCACTGGTGGAGAACTACTACCAGCAACTGAAGAGTGTGGCCGCAAAGGTGGGCATCCCAGAACCCGATGACTGGATGTACACGCTGACGCGCATGCCCGACGTACTGACAAAGACCGAGCAGGAGGTGCTTACTGACGAAGAATGGGCAGCCGGCAGGCAGGCCGTTGTGCAGGCCATCGATGCGTTGGTGAGCTTCCGCAAGCAGGAGGGTGCCGCTTTGGAGAAGAAATTCAATGAGAAGATCGACAACATCGAGCGGCTGCTCTTCGAAATTGAGCCTTACGAGAAGAGCCGCGTGGAGAAGATTCGCCAGCGCATCGTTGAGGGGCTACAGCAGATTCCCGGCGTGGAGTATGATAAGAACCGCTTGGAACAGGAGTTGATCTACTACATCGAGAAGCTCGATATCAGTGAGGAAAAGCAACGACTGACCAACCACCTGAAGTATTTCCGCGAGACCATGACCGACGGCCATGGACAGGGAAAGAAACTGGGCTTCATCGCACAGGAGATGGGCCGCGAGATCAACACCACCGGCTCGAAGAGCAATCAGGCCGAGATGCAGAACATCGTGGTGCAGATGAAGGACGAGCTGGAACAGATCAAGGAGCAGGTGCTGAATGCCCTGTAAACCTCCCCCGACCCCTCCAAAGGAGGGGAGGGGCTGACGCGATGTGTATAGGCTTAAACCATAATGATGATGGGAAAATTTGGCTATGAAACTACGGATGGGAGTACTTACAAATTACTTCTTAGACATGCCAAAAGCAATCGTAGATACATGACACCAGCTGAATCAGCTTTGTGGGAATGTCTTAGGAATAAGAATTTGGGATTCCGTTTCCGACGCCAACATCCTATCTATGGCTATATCCCCGATTTTGTCTGCTTAGAAAAAAGAATAATCATAGAAGTCGACGGAGGTTATCATTTTATAGGAAATCAACAGGTTTCTGATGAAGAACGTACTCAGTACTTAAACCAATATGGCTTTAATGTTATCCGTTTTACTAATGAGGAAGTTTTGGCAGATACTAACAATGTTATCAACAAAATAAAGACTATTATGAATAACAGACCAAACATAACAGAAACTCAGAATGCGGTAGCCATTTCTGATACTAATGAGGTACAGAGCGCGCCAGCCACTCCCCTCCTTCGGAGGGATCGGGGGAGGTTAATTATCTTTAGTGCACCTTCTGGAAGTGGAAAGTCAACGATTGTTCAATGGCTGATGCGGGAACATCCTGAGTTAAAACTTTCTTTTTCTATTTCATGTACCTCGAGATCACCACGTGGAACAGAAAGAGATGGGGTAGAGTATTTTTTTCTGACACCAGAGGAATTTCGTGAAAAGATTGCAAATAATGAATTCATAGAATATGAGGAAGTTTATGAGAATCGTTTTTACGGAACATTGAAGTCGCAAGTTGAGAAACAACTTAGTGCTGGTCAAAATATTATTTTTGATGTAGACGTAAAAGGTGGAGTGAATATAAAAAAATTCTATGATAAAGATGCATTGAGTATATTTATCCAACCGCCTTCTATAGAAGAACTACGCAAAAGATTAGAAGGACGAGCAACTGATAGTCAGGAAGCAATAGAAACAAGATTATCAAAGGCATCTTATGAACTGACTTTTGCATCTCAATTTGACACAATAATTGTAAATGACAATTTAGAGATTGCAAAGCAAAATACCTTGCAGATAATAGAACATTTTCTAAATGAATAACATCGTTGCGCCAGCCACTCCCCTCCTTTGGAGGGGTCGGGGGAGGTTAGTTGGCATTTTCGGCGGTTCGTTCAACCCCATTCATTGCGGACACATTGCCCTGGCGCAGGAGATTCTTCGTCAGTGTGAGCTGGACGAGGTGTGGTTGATGGTGTCACCACAGAACCCGTTGAAACAACTATCTCCTGACCTGCTTGATGACCAACTACGATTTCAGCTGGCAGAGAAAGCCCTTGAGGACGTTGAGGGCGTTAAGGCCTGTGATTATGAGTTCGGCCTACCCAAGCCCTCGTATACTTGGAACACCCTGCAGCATTTGTCGAAAGACTATCCTGACTCCCGTTTTACATTATTAATCGGTGGCGACAACTGGGCGCACTTCACCCGTTGGCGCCATTGGAAAGATATTCTCCGTTGTTACGACGTCATCGTCTATCCTCGTGATGAGTATCCTGGTACTATTGATGTGCCCTTGCTCAATGTGAGCAGTACCGAGATTCGTGAGCGCGTACGTCGGGGCGAGCGTATCGAGGGTCTGGTGCCCGACGTGATTGTCAATGACATAAAACGACTGTACCGATGAAAAGAATTCTGCAGCTACTCGGCTTGTTCTGGAAACCCATCAGTCTGAATGCGGCGTTTTTCGCGTTCATGTATGCATTGGGCTACTACTGCACACAGACGGAGATACAGCTCCACCTGCGCGGGGCAGTGCCATACAAACTGTCGGCTACCGAACTGTTCTTCGATGTCTACCTGCTCTGCACCTTGCTCGCCCTTATCCCACGAATCGTGAGGAAGTGGGCGCGCCTCGTGGTGGCGGTGCTACTCTATGCCGTAGCCCTCGTTGACGTGTTCTGCTACGTTCGTTTCGAGTCGACGCTCACGCCTACGATGCTCATGCTCTTCTTCGAGACCAACAGTCGCGAGGCCAGTGAGTTCCTGAAGTCGTTCTTAGGCTGGGACCTGTTCACGTCGCTGGTAGGCGGTGTCCTGCTCATCGCCCTGCTACACCTACTGTGGTCGCTATTTCGCTGGTGGCAGAAGCGTAAGCGCTGGATGGGACCTCGTCTCTCGAAGCCTGCACAGCTCGTTGCCAACGCCCTGATGGGTGTGCTCGCAGCAGTGCTCTTCGGCTACTGTACCTCAGAGTGCTGGGCAAACAAACAGGCGATGATGCGCCTATTGACGAAGCAGAACCTTGGCGAGGTGGAGCACGAGCTGACCACCCGTGAGCATGCCATCTTCTATCTGCCCGTACACCGCATGGCGTTCAGCCTTAGGGCAAACCAATTGGCTTCCCAGCAAATCAGCACCCTGGTGAGCCATCTCGGAGAGGCGCAGGTGGATAGCTGCGACTTCCGTTCACCGCAGATAGTGCTCATTATCGGTGAGAGTTTCAACCGTCACCGTTCGCAGCTCTACGGCTACGACCACGAGACCACCCCGCGACAGTTAGAGCGGATGCGCGACAGCAGTCTTGTTGCGTTCACCGATGTCGTGGCCCCATGGAACCTCACGAGCTTTGTCTTCAAACACGTCTTTTCACTCCACACCGTGGGCGACAAGGGCGAGTGGTGCGATGCGCCCCTCTTTCCAGAGGTGTTCCGTCGTGCGGGCTACCACGTAACGTTCATTACCAATCAGTTCACGTCACGTGCCGGAGAGCAGGTCTATGACTTCAGTGGCGGTTTCTTCCTGAACAACCCGCAGCTCAGCAACGCCATGTTCGACGAGCGTAACCAACGCACCCATCCATACGACGACGGGGTGCTGGCCGACTACGATGCCCTGACAGCCAAGCAACGGCACGAGCACCAGCTCACCATCTTCCATCTGATGGGACAGCATGTGGACTATTTGGGTCGTTTCCCACGCAAGTCGCGTCGGCATTTCACACCTGCCGACTACCACCGTGACGACCTGACTGCGGAGAAGCAGCAGATGAACGCCGACTACGACAATGCCGTGCGCTATAACGACTCGATTGTCGACCAGATTCTGCGTCGCTTCGAGCAGGAGAATGCCATCGTCATCTATATGCCCGATCACGGAGAGGAGTGCTTTAACGACTCGATGGGCTACTACGGACGCCTGCACTCTGCTGAGATCGACCGTCGTTTAGCTCGCGAAGAGTTCGAAATACCTTTCTGGATATGGGCTTCTGAACAGTACCGCAACACCCATCCCTACGGTTGGATGGCCATCCGTCGCTACAGGCAGCGCCCCTATATGATCGACCGGCTGCCTCACTCGCTCTTGTTCCTCGGTGGCATCCACACTCCGCTCTACCGCAAAGAACTCGATGTGCTTAACGCCGACTACGACGAGCACCGTCCACGGTTGCTGAAAGGAAAGACAGACTATGATCAATTGAGAATCGGGAATTGAGAATTGAAGATGCTGACAAGAACTGAATGTACTGCCCTACGTGGCTTAGCTATCGTGGCCATCGCGCTGCACAACTACTGTCACTTCATCGGACGTATTGTGCAGGAGAACGAATACCAGTATCATGTGCAACATAACGACCGGCTATGGGAGATCCTGTCGAATCCCGACGTGCTGTTGCCCGTACACCTGTTGTCCTACTTCGGACACTATGGAGTACCGGTGTTTCTGTTCCTGAGCGGATTGGGGTTGGTGATGAAATATGAGGCCCCCCTCAATCCCCCCAAGGGGGGGAAGATAGGCTCCCCATCCCTCAGTCCTATACCCTTTCTTCGCTATCACTACCTGAAGCTGCTGCGCATGCTCGTCGTGGGCTTCGTACTCTTTGTCTTTGTCGACACCGTGACGCCCGGCCGTTTCCATTTCCATTGGTACAACGTGTTGGCCCAGCTCACCATGACAATAAACCTGCTTCCCACGCCCGACAAAATTATCTGGCCTGGCATCTACTGGTTCTTCGGGCTGATGATGGAGCTCTATCTGGTCTACCGCCTGCTGCTCTACCGTCGCAGTTCATGGTGGACGATAGGACTCGTTGCCGTCTGTTGGCTGCTGCAGGTGGTCTGCGAGCCCGACGGCGAAAGCCTCAACCGATTGCGCTATAACTTCATAGGCGGTATGCTGCCCTTCGGAGCCGGCATTCTCTATGCCAGATACGGGGAACGGCTGAAGATGCCTGTCCTGCGACCCTACCAGTGGCTCTTTGTTAGTTTGTTGGTCTTCGCAGTGGTATTCGCCATGTGCTTTAATTTCCAGACGTGGCTGTGGATTCCCCTGTTTATCGTGGTAGGCAGCATCGCTTTTGTCAAAGCTTTGCCGTCAGGCCTGATGAACATCACCGTATGGCTCGGCAGTCTCTCGGCAGCCATGTTCGTGGCCCATCCCATTGCCCGTAAGCTCCTGATCATCGTAGCCTGGAAAGATGGTATCTACGACGGGCTGATGCTCTACATCGTGGTGACCATCGGTATGTCGTGGGCTGTGAAACAAATTATCGACCATATTCCAGCCCCTAAATTAAGGGAAAAGTGAATAGTGAAAAGGGAAAAGTGAAAAGTGAATAATAAGATATATGCTTTCGACTTCGACGGAACGCTGACCACGCGCGACACGCTGCTCTGCTTCATCCGTTATGCCTGCGGAACACGCCGTTTCCTCTGGGGCATGCTGCTGCACCTGCCGTTGTTGGTGCTGATGAAGCTGCATCTGCGAGACAACGGACGTACAAAGGAACAGATTTTTACCTATTTCTTCGGTGGTATGACCATCAAGGCATTCAACGACCTCTGTCAGCGTTTTGCCCATGACAACCGCCATCTGCTGCGCCTTGAGGGCATCGAAGCCGTCAAACAGGCGCAAGCCGAGGGGGCCCGCGTGTACATCGTCAGTGCCTCCATTGACAACTGGGTACAGCCGTTTCTGCCCGAGGCCGAGGTTCTTGGCACACAGATTGAGGTCAGGGACGGCATAGTAACGGGACGATTCCTCACACCCAACTGCTACGGTGAAGAGAAGGTGTGCCGACTCTTAACAGCCTGTCCCGACCGCCAGAGCTACCATCTCACCGCCTATGGCGACAGCCGTGGTGACCGGGAGCTACTCCGTCTGGCCAACGAAGCCCATTTCAAACCTTTCCGTTCTGCCTCCCATTCGAAAGAAGAAAGACCCCTTGCCCTGCTCGTCACGCTATGGGTGGCCGTACTTCAGGTACTCATGCTTATTAAGTACTACGACGTACTGTTCTTAGGTGAGGGTGAACTTACAAAGCTCATCCAACAACACTTCCATCTCTCGGGTTTCGATGCCATCACCTATCGTGTACTTACCGACTGGGGACCGTATTTCGACGTCGTGCGCCACCCGCTACTCCACTGGCTGCTCTATCCCTTCTACCTGCTGAACCAAGGGCTGTGGTGGCTCACGGGCATGAACTGCGCCATGCCCATTACTTGCCTGCTACTATGCGCTTGTGCTTGGTTCAGCACCGTGTTCTTCTATCGCATCATGAGGAAGATCATTGGTGCTGGCCGGAGTGACGCCACCATGCTCACGTTGCTCTGTTTCTCCTTTGCCTATATCATGGTCACCTTCATCGCTCCCGACCATTTCGCGCTGTCGATGATGCTGCTGTTGTGGGTAATTAATAAGGCCTATGGGGCCAATGAGACCCATAAGACCAATGAGACCCATAAGCCCCATAAGCCTAATAGCCACTGGCCGCTCCTTGTCTTTCTTGTTGCGGGTATCACCCTGACCAACGGCGCTAAGGTCGTGCTGGCTATGCTCTTTGCGCAGGGGTGGAAGTTCTGGAGGCTTCGCAGACTTTTGCTGTGTGTACTGCTGCCATTCGCGCTGGTGCTGGGTGCCTCGTGGGTGCAACACCGCATCTACGTGCTGCCGAAGGAACAAGCCCAAGAACAATACGAGAAGACCCACCGGGCAGAGTTCCTGCGCCAGGCACGCGAGAACCATAGGAAATACAAGAATGCCCCGTGGGTCATCCATAAGGGCAAGCCCATAGGCTATGGCCGTCAGCAGGAAGGCAACGAACTAAGCAACAGTCTGCTGCGCTGGACCGACATGACCACCGACCGCTGGGACACTACGGTAGAAAACCTGTTTGGCGAAAGCATACAGTTCCATGAGACCCACATGCTCGAGGATGTGCTCGTCTACTACCGTCCGGTGTTGCTCAGCTACGAGGGTTGGTGGCATTATATGGTCGAGGGACTGCTCATCTTGCTCTTCCTTGTCGGCTGTTGGATGGGACGCAGGAAGCGTCTGCTATGGCTACTGCTTTTGTGGGCGGCCATCGATCTGACGATGCACATCGGACTGGGCTTCGCCATCAACGAGGTCTATATCATGTCGGCCCACTGGCTGTTCGTCGTGCCACTGATCATGGGCTTCCTTTTCACGCCCAAAAGTCACGCATGGTTGGTCAAAAGTGCCCGTGTTCTTGTGTCTTTACTACTCCTATACCTTATTATATATAATAGCGGACAGCTCGTCGGATGGCTCCAGCAGCCCATCCTACCACCGCCGTTCACCTTCTGATACTGGTTCTATGGAAGCATTTGGAATACGTCGCGAAGAACGTTGGCCCGCACTGATTGTCACGCTACTGAGCATTGTGCTCAACACCCTGTTCGTCATGCGTCTGAACCCGTTGTTCCAGCAACCTGGCTTAGGTCCCTATAAGCAGGTACTGGAACACGAATACCATCTGGCAGGCTACGACCCCTACACCTATTGGTGCGTCAGCGACTGGGACTACTACTACAACGTAGTGCGCCATCCACTGCTGGCTTGGATGATGTGGCCCATGCATCAGCTGAACAGCCTGCTCGAAACCGTTCTCGGCGTGAACTGCGTACAGTTCCTTATGGCCATATTGCTGACCGTCTGTACCGTTTATAGTTTTCTGCTGCTCTATAGAATTCTCAAGGAAACAGTAGGCGTCAGCCGCGCCGACGCACTGTTGCTCTCGGCATGGTTCTACTCGTTTGCCTATATCATGCTGTCGGTCATCGTGCCAGACCACTTCACGCTCTCGATGACGCTGCTACTCCTCACGCTCTACTTAGCCGGACGTGCCATAAAAGGCATGCGCCAACCGTCATCGTGGCAGTGGGCGCTGCTCTTCATCGTCACAGCAGGCATCACGCTGAGCAACGGAGTGAAAGTACTGCTGGCCGACCTCTTCGCCAGTGGTCGCCGCTTCTTCCGCTGGCGCCATCTGCTTGGTGTGGCCGTCGTGACACCCGTTTTACTCTGGGGTGCAGCCCAATGGCAGTATCACACCATCGCGCTTCCCCGACAGGAAAGCCGACAGGCCGAAGAGCAACGCAAGGCAGCGCTTGAGGAAGAGCGCATTGCCCATCTGCCGGCCGAGCTACAGGCCAAGGAACGCAACCGACAGGCCCGCCGACAGCGCGTACTGCAACGGCAGGCCGAGAAAACGGGAGAACCCATTGAAAAAGAAGGACTGTTGCGGTGGACAGACATGACCACCGATCGCTGGCAGAGTGCCTATGAGAACATGTTCGGCGAAAGTATCTTGTTTCACAAGGAGCATTTCTTAGAGGACACCCTTGTGCATCGGCCTGTTTTCGTACCCTACTCCCACTGGTGGGCCTACGCTGTGGAGGCAGTCGTCTTCGTATTGTTCTTGATAGGCATCTGGGTAGGACGCAAAAACAGATTTCTCTGGCTCTGCCTGTCGATGTTCGCCTTCGACGCATTCCTTCACCTGATACTCGGCTTCGGCATCAACGAAATACATATCATGGCTCCACACTGGCTATTCGTCGTACCCGTGGCCACAGCCTATCTGTTGCGAAGTATCAATCACAAATCGCTGCGTATGATGATTTTACTATTGGCACTATACCTATTTGTACATAATGGCTATCTATTGATAGACTTCCTGCTTTCACCTATCAAGGCCACGCTTTAAACGTGCAAATCAGTACCTAACCATTTACGTATTCTTCTTGTTATCGACTTGCTGATATGGCTGAAATTTCCATAACGGAGATTCAAAAAGAGTTCCTCAATGGAGTTCTGAACCTTTATCCAAGGGTGATTCCAGGCGTTAATTCGATAAAGTCTATCCAGATAGGCCTTATTCTCTACAATTTCGTCTGGATGACTCAGTGGGAATGACAGTTCGTGACGCTTCATCGTAAACATCTTGCGAATACGATGAGGAGTTGTCTTTAGTTCTGCCGAGAAGTGAGTAGAATCAGCCATCAGACCAATATTGTTAATCTGATTCCTTGCAGGCATGACAGCTAAACAATCATGAAGAAGCATATCAGCCCAATAGATTGTCTCAAAATAAGCTTTTCCACTACGACTGTGATCACTGAACATCTGCATCATATCACTACGCAGATGACGTTCTTTGGCTATCACCTCCAATCGGTGTTTCGTCTCAGAATCAGTCATAAAGCCATAAGCAGGATCCCAACGTTTAGCAACTCTACGCCATGAAGCCCACCCCCAGATACTAAAGGCAGAAGTAAAGAAATAGCTGTCGCTGCAATCCTGAGATACTTCGTCGATATTGAATCCAGCAATCATCGAGATGCGCTCATCGTGCTCGTAGCGGTCGAGCATTTCCTTACAAAAGGGAAAGAACGACTGCGAGGGCAAAACATCATCTTCAAGCACAATCACCTTGTCTGCCAAAGAAAAGGCCCACTGATGAGACAGAAAGCCTGAAGGATCGCACCCCTGATTCTTCTCCAGATAGTTACGATGAACCTCACACTCCCAATCAATGTTTTCATCTGATACAATTCTGCGACAAGCCTCTATTCCTGGCACATCCTTCTCATTTCTAGGGCCGTCCTGATATAGGAACAGTTTTGACGGACGCGCCTGACGCACCTCATCAAACACCTTCTGAAACGTATCGTAACGAGTAAAAAACAATAGCAGAACTGCTACATCTGTTTTGAAAGGATATCTTGTCATAAACCTTTTTGTTTAATCGCAATGATTTTCCTGTACATTTTGATTACAGGACGAGCCAACACAGGAGGAAGCATAAACACCACGCGGTCGTATAGAGGAATAACAGACGAAGGCTTACCAATTGCTGAAAGGTAATAAGCGTCTCTTACACTATCATTACCATCAAAGATGAATCTTTCGTACTCCTTCAGCTTGTGGAGGGTAAGCGCAACATTGAATTCTTGAGAACGATTACCTATTGACAACTCTAATAGTTTATCATAAAGCATCTCGTGCCCCAATGTATGACTACGAGAATTTGGTAATCCTAAGGTGTAGATGTAAGCAGGCTTTGAGATAAAATAGACCTTAGGCTGTTTCAATAGTAATTTTACCTGCATCAGTTTGTCTTCGCCTTCAATAATCTCACGAGGCGTGTCGAGCACACCGTCGAGCACCTCACGACGGAAGATGATGCTCCAAAGCACGGGGAAGCGGTTCTTCGAGGTGATGATGTCACGTATGAGCGGTTCTGGCTCTACAAAACCCTCATATACCACGGGCGACTGTATGCCGTCGTGGGTACGGAAAGTGGCGATGACCTCGTCGGCTCCCTCGCGTTCAATGGTGTCATACATCATCTGCAGGGCACCGGGCAGCAAACCGTCGTCGGCATCGACAAACATCACATAGCGTCCCAGGCAGGCCTCCCATCCCCGTCGCCGGGCAGCCGTCACGCCGCCGTTGTCGGTGTGTAGCACACGGATGCGACTGTCATCACTGGCCATCCGGTCGCAGATGTCTCCCGAGGCGTCGGTGCTCCCATCGTCGACGCAGACAATCTCGAAGTCGCTGAATGCCTGTGTGAGCAGGCTCTTCAGGCAAGACTCCAGATATTCAGCCTTATTATAGACGGGAATAATGATGGAGATATTCATATATTGTAAAATCTGTCGATGTTCCATCGTGTAGGATTGGATATGATGTATTCGGCAATAAGTTGGTATGATTCGCCAGAACGAATGATGTGTTCGAAATAATTGCGTTGCCAAATATGTTGGCCCGCCTTTTTGGTGACGGCCCCTTTAAATCCTCGAACAATAGCCCCCACCGTCCGTGAAGGCGACCGTAGGGGCGTATCGCATACGCCCTTTTCTGGATTGGGAATTTGGAGGGATGGGAGCATATGCGATACGCCCGTACCATTTGCAATTGAGGGCGTATGCAATACGCCCCTACCATCGCCCGCACATATTTCGATGATAGCATGAATATGATTGGGCATCACCACAAATTCATGTAAAACCACCTCGTCTTTTCTAATGTTCATCGTGTTCAGCCACTCGTCGTATACCATTTCCCCTAAGGCGTTTAAATACATTTCGCCACTATCAATATACCCGAACATACATTGTCTATCCTGTGTGCATATAGTAATGAAATATAGCCCTTCACTTGAATAGTCGTAGCCCTTCAAGCGTATACTACGCCGGTGGTGCATGTTGGGATTATATATTTCTTGGGGCATGAGATTTATATTTTCGTTCATTTAGGTTGATTGCTTGAGGGCGTATGCTATACGCCCCTACGGGTGATGAATTGCAGGCATTCGCGTAGGATGGCTACGTTCAGCAGGCGCATGGTGGCATAATAAAGTGCGGCGGCCACCACGATGCGGACTGCGAGGAGTAGCCATTGGTTGGTGATGGCAAGCGTAATGAAATAAGTGGCTGTCATGACAGCAGCGGCAATCAGCATGAAAGGCAGCACGTCCTTCAGCAGGTCGATGGTGCGCAGGCCGATGATGCGGCGAGCAAAGGGCTGCCAAGCTGCAAGCCATACAATATTAAATATGGTGTAGGCCACGACCATCGTGGTGATACCCTCGCGATAGAACAGCAGGATAACGATGAGCTGCAACACGATCTGACCGATGTTCAGCCACATGTTCACGTCGCTGCGCCCGTGACTGATAACCAGGTTCTGGTACAGCGTATAGATGGGCATGAACGCACCGCTCAGACAGAGTATCTGCAACAGCGGCACACAGTGTATCCACTCCTCGCCGATGGTGCAGAGGATGAATTCTCGGGCCACCAAGGCCAGTCCGAACAACGCAGGGAACGACAGGAACGAGGCGAAGCGCAGCATCTTGCGGAATACCTGCAGTTCGCGGTCGCGCTCGTCGCGCACACTTACCAGCACCGGCTGTGCCACCTGCGCCAACATGCCACCCACGGTCTGGAAAGCCATCGAGTCCCACTTGTAGGCCTGGAAGAAGTTTCCCACTACGCGGGCATCGCGGAACAGGCGGCCAAAGATAACGGTGAGCATGTTCTGGTTCACCGTGTTCACAATCATCGTGACTAAGATTTTCATCGAGAACGAGAACGACTGACGGATATAGTCGAAGGTGAAGTGAAGCGTAGGACGCCACTTCACATACCAGAAGCGCCCGACCACCAGCACCATGGCGTTGACCACCTGCTGCCAGGCCAGGCTCCAATAGGCCATATCGTTGAGGGCCATCACGATGGCCGTGAGGCCAGAGATGACGAGTGCCGTAATGTTGATGATCGTAATCTCGCGGTTCATCATGTTCTTCACCATGTAGGCATTCGTAGAAATGCCAAACGACGAGATGAAGAATGCAAGGAAGAGAAACCGCGACAGGTCGGTGAGCCGTGGCTGGTGGAAGAACCACGCGATGAGCGGTGCCGAGCAGAACAGCACAGCATAGAGCAAGCCGCCCATCAGTACATTGAACCAGAACACGCTGTTGTATTGTTGCGGCGTAGGCTCCTTCTCGTTAATCAACGCTGTGGAGAAACCACTCGACTGCAGGTTGCCCGCGATGGCGGCAAAGATGGCCAGCATGCCCACGAGTCCCGTATCCTCTGGCGTCAGCTGGCGCAGGATGATGATGCCGATAAGCAGGTTCAGCACCTGCATGGTGCCGTTGTTCACAGCGCCCCACATCAGTCCTCGTGCAGTCTTTTGTTTCAGATGATCCATAACGATGGTGCAAAAATACGAAGATTTGTTTGAAGTTCAAAATAAAATCGTTAATTTTGCACGTTGTTATGGAGAATACGATTCATAAGAAGCCACGCATAGGCTGGATTGACGCACTTCGCGGGTTTACGATGATATTGGTCGTAGCCTTCCATGTGTGTCAGGACGGCTTCGGATTGCAGGCACCGCAGTCATCGTCAATGCCACTACTGAAGCTGTTTCGCATGCCGCTGTTCTTCTTCATCAGCGGATTTCTGGCTTATTCGGCATCGCGTCAGTGGTCGCTGCCCGTACTGGGGTCGCTCCTGCTGAAGAAGCTGCGCGTACAGGTGGTGCCTACGCTGGTGTTCTTCACCGTGTTTATCATGGTGATGTATCACGACTGGACCACCGCCTGGTGGCAGAGCTGGGACACCGAGACGAAGGCAGGCTACTGGTTCACCCTGGCCCTGCTCTATATGTTCGTGGTCTATTACCTGTTCGAATACGTCTTCAGGCGCGGCATTGCCATGCTGTTCGTGGTGTCGTTGGCCGTATGCGCCAGCTGCTACATGCCCGCGTGGTTCCCCTGGGCATTAGGCTATAAAGGAGAACCGTGCGACTGGATTATCCGCTCCAGCCTGCGCATGGCTATGGTCTACTTTCCCTTCTTCCTGTTGGGCAACATCGTTCACCGCCATTGGCAGCGGGCGCAACGGCTCATGGACTCGCGATGGCTCATGCCCGTGCTGGTCATCGTGGCCTTTGTGAGTGCCTTCGACTATCTGAAGTGGCACTACCTGAGGCTCGCATGGCATGCGCTACCGCTCATAACGGCCCGTTTCTCGCTGCTGCTTATCGTGCTGATGAGCTTCCGTCACTACCAGACATTCTTCAGCGAGGCCACCCGCGTGGGACGGTCGCTGCAGTACATCGGTCGGCGCACGCTCGACATCTATCTCCTTCATTTCCTCTTCATTCCACGACTACCCGAGGTGGGTGCCTATTTCCGCGAGCATCCGCATACGTTCATTGCCGACACCACGCTGGCTGTCATCGTCAGTCTCATAGTTATCGGCTTCTGCATCGTCACCTCCAACGTGCTCCGCGTGAGTCCGTTCCTAAAGAAATGGCTCTTCGGACGAGAAAGCACAGGTGTTCAACAGCGGTGAATCACGAAGTCAAGAAGCCTTTATTCCAAAAGCATCAACTATCATTGCCAAACCAAAACAACTTGTTTTGGTCAGCAAAACATGCTTTATCGGGATGCGACGGATGCTCCTTCAGGCACCAAAACAACTTGTTTTGGTCTGAGGATAGTATGTGATACTATTTCAATAAGCCTCACTTTGGTATTCTATGGATGGGCCATTGCGTAAAGATGGATGGGCACCATTATTCCAATTACATTTTTTATTAAATATTTTCACTCACATTTATATTCATATTGCGTTAATCTTCCAAAATCTGAAGGTTTTACAACTTTTTTCTGTAATTTTGCACGCAAAATGAGATAAGTACTGTTATGACAGAGATTACTCCAGAATTACATCCTCTTCATTCCGCGACTGCCCGAAATAGGAGCCTACTTCCGCATGCATCCGCATACGTTCATTGCCGACACCACGCTGGCTGTCATCGTCAGTCTCATAGTCATCGGCTTCTGCATCATCACCTCGAACGTGTTCCGCGTGAGTCCGTTCCTGAAGAAATGGCTATTTGGCAGATAATTCTCTAATTCTTGAAAACAATGAAAAGAATCACCGACATACAAGAACTGCGCAGTCTGCAGATGGGGATACTGGACCATGTGCATCGTTTCTGCGAACAGCATGGACTGACCTATTTCCTTTCGAGCGGGACGCTCATCGGCGCCGTGCGCCATAAAGGCTACATTCCCTGGGACGACGACCTCGACATCTACATGCCGCGCCGCGACTATGAGCGTTTTTTGCAGACCTACCGCGATCCCAACCGCACGTTCCGCGCCATCGACCCGAAGCGTGAGCCGCATTACTACTACACGTTTGCAAAGGTCATCGACCAGCGCACCCGAATGGTGGAGAAAGAGACGGAGGGTTATGAGATAGGCGTCTATATAGATATTTTTCCTGTAGATTATGTGACAGATAATCTCGGCAGACGTGAACGCGTGTTTAGGTTAAAGAAACTGCTCTACAAAATTCGCCGCTGCAAAATCTCAAACTCGAATCCTTTGCAGTCGCGCTTAGCATATTGGTTCTATAGGTTCTTGCCGGTAAGTGCACATTACATTTCCCGCTTGATTCAGACACTGATTGTGTTGGAAAAGCCCACACATACCGTTTGTAATATGACGGAGGCAGGTCCTACGATAAAAGGCTGTTTCCCTGCCGAGGATATCGCTTCGTCGGTAGATATCGAATTTGAGGGAAAGACTTATAAGACGATGGTGGGCTATAAGGACTATTTGGAGCGCACCTATGGCGACTATATGACATTACCCCCCGTGGAGCAGCGCGTCACCCATCATTTCGAGGCTTACTGGAAGTAATTGCTTAAGGCGTTTTTCCCTTGACGTTTTTTGAGGGGATTACATTTTTCACAATGACATAGTCGGCACCCATCTCAAAGGCTTTTTCCATATCAGAGTCTCTATTGTAGGTCCATGTTTTGACATACATTCCCTTGTTGTGTGCATATTCACATAGTTTGCTACTGATGTTAGTGAAGGGAATGGACACGTTAATGCTTAGGGCTTTGGCTTTAAGTTCAAAAGCTTGATTTAGGGTTTCTTCGTTTGTAACGCCTGAAACGGAAATACAGACACAACTACTAATGCTTTGTAATACCTGTAGGCGTGACCTCTTTGCACAGAATACGGTACGAGATAGCATGCCATGTTTTTGAACCAAGTTAAATAGGTCAGCAACATATTCGTCTCGAAAACGGTCATCGTCGGCAATATCCAACTCTAAGATGACATTCTTGCGCTTGCAGAGTTTGATGATGTCTTCCAAAGTGGCTATACGAACGTAGGAGAAGTCTGAGTTATACCATGAACCAAAATCGAAATTCTGCAGTTCGGCCAAGGTGTAGCTGTCAACTCTTCCCTTACCATTGCTACAGCGGTCGATAGTAGCATCGTGCTGTAAGACGAAGATGCCGTCTTTAGAGCGTGCAATGTCGCATTCCACCATTTTGTATCCTACCTTAATAGCCGCTTCCAAAGCTTCCTTCGTGTTTTCTGGGAAGCCTCCTAATCCACGGTGACACATAATGAGTGACTGCGTAAAGAGGTCGGATGGATACATGTTCTGTTGCTCTTGGAATACTTTGATGCTTTCCATTGTGACGGTTGTCTGTTGACCACCCTCACTATTAAAATAGATGCTGTCAACTATTTATGTGTCGAAAGTGGTCTCGCCGTATTTTGTAGCAACGTGCATAATATTGCTTCTTGTGCATGAGCAACGACAGACATCAGGAACAGTGCTCCGCTTAAACTAAAATATTTATCTTTCATTCGTTTTATCTTATTGGTGACTATATACGTCAATACCCTAAAATCCGTGACATTGCCTCTGTTTAAAGGCGTCACGCAAAAATAGAGTTTACAAAAATATTAACCTTGCGTCATGCAGTCGTGGCTATCTGTGGTCAGATGCGTGGCGCAAGATTTATTTAAATACAAAGTTCTTTAGGATAAGGACTGAGACAGAGTACAAGTCAAACTATTTTCTCAAATAATATACGGCATAGAAGACATGACCTTCGCTGTCGTATTCAAACTGAGAGTGTATGCGTTCAAGATTATTGTAATCTACTATATTCATTCTTTGTCAGTTGTTAATGGCATTTGGAGTGCCTAATTTGTGAATAGTCGCTGTAACAGAGTTGTCTCAGTCCTTATTTAAGGAACGCATTAAAGAACATGTTTATTGCTCAAAGTTTCTTTTAAAAACAGATTATGAATTACGTTTCTCATCCAAAGATAAGAGCCGCTGTACATCAGTCAGAAAAGATAGATGTTCGTGGCGAACGATTTATTCCATTACAAGTCTTGAAAGCGGAATTAGACAAAAGACGCATCGAAAAGCGTGACTTTCAAGATTACCTGCGTATTCATGCGCCATCGTCTATGAGCAGTTACGTTGATGAAGTATGCAAGAAACTCTTTGATTGCCCAGATACGATTAGCCGTGACGAAAGATTCTTGATAACATCGGGATTGTGTTAGCATCTATAAGGCAATAAAGAGACGCAAATTACAGAATATTGAACTAAAGTTTGGCAACAGTAGTTTAACACCTCCTTTCGTGGAGATAAAATCATCTAATCTGTTATTTTTCGCCTGCCGTCTGAGAAGATTGCAGGCATTTCTTTTTTTTCGCATGCAAATTTGAACCGCCAATCTATTAGTCGCATACAAATGCGCCAAGGTTAATACTATCGAAAAGGTTGATAGTCTGTATGCGTCACTAATAGACTGGTGGTTCAGATTTTATTCGTTAGGTCTGATGACCTTTTCAAATACCGCTACTATTGCAATATCGCCTGTGGAGGGGTCAACTGCAATGTAGCGGTATCTTAATTCTTCACAATAAAGGCTTTCCACGATTATGAAGAATTGTATTGACGTTCTCTATCATACCTTGTCGATTCTTATAATGATATTTTATATCACCATATAGAAAAAGGAATGCGATATAACAAAATGAGAGCAACCGCATGGGCTACTCTCAATTTTGACTTTCGCTACAAAAACATTAGCGATTCAAAGTATTGTTAAATTTGCATAATTCTGCTGCTCTCGTGGTTTAATCTTGTTTCCAGTATAGTTTTACCGCCTAACGATTAAAACAGCCTTAGCAGAGCAGGAAAGTGGTGAGTGCGACCAACTATTTGATTATCTTTACAAAAATATAAGGTCGTAACAACTTAACTCCCATTTCTTCACTATCCAAATAGCATCTAACAACATCATTAATGTACGCAGTAACAGATATTGTATGCTTTTTCTTTTTTGCGTCTTTTAATTCAGGTAGATTATTCAAAGTATAAAGTAGGTCACCAGTTACATCACGATATATGTCAGCGCCAACTTCACTCCTAAATTCAAAGTGATTATCTAAATCCCATTCCTGCTTGTTCTTATTCCAATTGATTTTGATAACCTTGTCAGAAAGAGCCTTTTCTTTTTTCTCTACTATTGCGAGTTTGTATTTAGACGGAACAAATAGTGACTTTTCGAGATTCTCAAACACAACCATTGGTGCAGACTTCATTGTCAATTCAGTTGCTGCGCTTAATTCATCGTTTGGAGAAATTCTCATAACTCCATCCTTATCAACGACAACGTCATAAGTCGTATTGATGCACGATTCTCTAAATCCCAAGTCGTTAATATACTTAGCAAGAGACTTTATTTTCAAAGTAAATTTAGCAGCATTATAGTTTGATTCTTTCTTGATGTTGCTTGGGAATCCGTTATTAACATACTCATCATACAAAATTTGCTCTAACTTGATTGCCTTCTCTTTTTTCTTTGCTTGAATGTCATTGTATATCTTTTCTGCAATATCGTACTCAGCAGGTGTAAAGCCTATATCATCAAAAGCAAGAAAGCCGCCATCCCCAGTGCCATAGATATTGAAAATAGCAACGATAAAGTTTTCAATATAACTTGGATGTTCATCTATTGAATACAAAATGGTTTTTGTAGTACGCATGTCGTTCAACCCATTTGCTTCGCAAAAGATATAACGGATTCTGCCTTGATTATTGAGAGCAAGATTTGCAATCTTATAAGCCATTGATTGCGTTACTAATGATTTCTGCTGCTTAGCAGTTTTCTTTTGAGCGTAGCCCATACTACTACCGCCAACTAACATTAAAGCCGTTAGCAAGGCGATAAACGTGGTTCTCATTAATCTTTTCATATTGGCGATATTTTACGAGGTTAATAAATACGTTCATCTACAAAGAAAGTGGACTGCACCATCCGTCACACCTCGTAGAGTATCGCCAAACACTCGTCTATATGCACAGATGGGCAGCCCACTTGTATGAACTGCCGTCTGTGCCTCCATATAGACCCATGTTTCAATTTGGCGATTTTAACGAGGGTGAGACACATTCGTCGGTGCAAAGGTACGAAATGTTTGGCGAAATAAAGAGGAATGAGCATAAAAAGTTACTTTATTGGCTTTATATAGCCGTTTTCTAATAACCATACGACCATTTCAAAGGCAGCATCTATCGGCTCTTCATGAAAAGTTGTTGTGTACACTTCTTTAAAAGTACCAATACCTTGATAGTGGCAATAATATTTTTCTTCCAATAATGCTTTAACAATTATCGGAGCAGCAACTCTAATTTTCGGCATCAACTCAAGCAAGGCTGATAGAGACCAGTGTAAAGTACCAAAATTTCTTTTGTTTTCATCACCATGTCCTGCTATTAACTGAGAAACCATGTCTCCATTAACATCAATTAATTCTGTGTGCATATCAGCCGTTGTGGTGTCAAGTCCTAATTCAACTAACTTGCGGCTCTGCTCTAAATCTGTACAAATCTTACTCATGTTGTTTATATGGGTTGTTTTCATCTGTTATAATAACTCAAATCTTTTTCGTTTTCCTTCTGTATCATTCACGTAATTTGCAGTATTGGCATATCGTATAAAAAACCTTTTTCCATTGATTTTTTCTACAAGGAAACATTTTGGATTTCCATCAACATCGTCTTCATAAAGAAAACTGAATAATTTTCTGAATTGTTTCCATGCTTGTTTACTATTTTTACGTGGGATTCTTATAGAACTATACCAATTACCACCATCGCTACCATTGCCACGGTTTCGTGCGTTTCTATTATCATGAGTTTCTTTATATACTTTCTTATTTGAATAGGAAAGTTTTAACCCTAATTTGTTAACTCCAAAATCTTTGTTCATCATACAAATAAATGTTTATCCGTAAATATGTAATAAAGCCCAAACGTATGTTATCAAACCAATAATACAGAGTATCAACAAGTATGGGAACATTTTTCGTTCCATTCTTGTCATTGGTCGGTTATTCTTAAACATCATTTCTTCAATATTTTAGTCATTGTTTCATCAAAGTCAACTTCATTCTCTGCTAACTCTCTGTCTATCTCTTCACGTCTCTTAACGAAATAGGGGTCATTACTATCAAGCAACGGAATGTAGCACCTGCCGTTCTTGTTATGTTTGCGCACTTGCTTTTGCTTGCGCTGCTGCTTTCTTGGCTCGTTGGATTGCAGCGATTCTCTTGAGAGTGTACTTTCTTTTTCTGCCATTGCCTAATTCTATTTGTTTATGAGTCATCGGGTAGTTAATGTTTCCGAAAAACATTACAAACCTTTCAGTATCATTAACTTTGCGGGTGTTGTAACGAAAAGAAAACTCATCAAAGTATCTTTGCAAGTGGTGCTTGCTGATAGAGTTATATGTTCCATCAATCGCTCGTTTGCAGTAGTTACTCCAAAACGCTTCTATGGTATTCGTATAGGCTCCATCAATCGCATAGATTCCGTGACCGTGGTCAACAACGCAGTGGTTATAAATCTTTCTGACTGGGTTGTAACCTTTCCAATCGTCCATATAAAGCGTTACATTACGCTTCACGTTTGTAATAATATGACGGGTGAGTTGCTTCCATGATGTATTCTTGACTTGATAGCAGATAACTTTCAGCCCACCGCCATTCGGGTCACGCTGCAACATTCCCATTACTGGTTCTTTATCTATATGAGAACGACCACGTGCGTTTCTTATCTTACCCTTGCTATGGCGATTCTTATTTTTACCGCCTACAAACGTCTCGTCAAGTTCTACCTCACCATCAAGTTTCTCGCCAACGTACTTGAATCCGCAACGTATCTTATGAAGCATATACCAAGCAGTCTTTTGAGTGATTTGAATATCCTTGGCAAGTTGTATTGATGATATGCCTTTCTTGCGTGATGTTATAAGGTAGATAGCAAGGAACCATTTAGTCAGCGGCACTTTACTGCCTTCAAATATTGTTCCAATCCTAACATTGAAGTTTTTACCAGTGTTCTTGCAACGATACAGACCATCGCCACGCTTGTAAACTTTTGATGTTGGGTCGTATGGTGAGATAACTCCATGAGGCCAAAGTTTCCTTTCAAGGAAACGAATACAGCTCTTTTCGGTTGGGAATGACCGATGAAAGTCTGCAAGTGACCTGAATTTGAGATTTATCTTTTTCGTGGCCATACTACCCACAGAATCATTAGTGATTCTCTGTGGGTATTAACTTTGCTGCGTTTTATAACTTTGCTAAAAATAAGTTGGTTTTGCTGTTTTTTTAAGGTTCCGACAATCGTTAAGCGCTGATTTGTTGATAGTTAGATGCAAGTGTTAAAAATTCAAAACGGATTTATTCTGAAGTTTCGTTTCAAAGTTATTTAGCGTAACAGATGGAGAGATAGAGCGTTATTCTACAATCTAAATCGTTTGTAAACAGCCACGACCTGCCAACCTTGCGAAGTCCGCAGATAGTAACTGCCGATGAAGATTTCTCTGTATTCAGTCACTACGAATATGTGTAACGCTCATCTTCTCCATTATTATGGTTACGCTAATAAACAAAAGGTAGATAACAGACAGAACTCACTTTAGATGCTCATGCGTTTGAATATAGCCACTACCTGCCAACCTTGGGCGGTGCGTAGGAAGTAGCTGCGAACGAATACATCTACAAAAATTTTCATGGGGCATTCTATTTGGTTCCATCTGTCTCTACCTTTTCTTGCTTTAATAACTATTGCTGTCCGATAAAACTTCCATTTGATTTAATCACCGTCTATAACTGCCGATAAATAGGCAACCGTCCTATGATTTTCAAAAACAGGCCCCCTCTCGAAGAATGATAGCTGTATCCCCTGCGT
>Ga0256404_1004378_pt1 | contig 26869 bp, 21 predicted proteins | sample RumenRJG_01DNA_FD_185990 | JGI IMG/M metagenome (GOLD analysis project Ga0256404, IMG submission 185990) | Bovine rumen microbial communities from Lethbridge, Alberta, Canada - RJG_01 | ecosystem: Host-associated > Mammals > Digestive system > Stomach > Rumen | place: Canada: Alberta | collected...
ACAGCAACAGATAACGCGATCAAAGAAACCGTCGATATCATTATTCCCGTATACAACGGTATTCAGTATTTTGATAAACTATTCGGAAGCCTGAAAAAAACTAATGTTTCTTATCGACTGCTGATCGTCGATGACTGCAGCCCGGATAAGAGTGTCAAAAAATGGCTTGAAAACTATGAAGCGACCCATGACAATGTTTATTTGTATAGGAATGAGACAAATCTTGGTTTCGTGAAAAGTGTCAATGTTGGTCTTAAGCATAGTCAGAATGATGTTGTTCTATTGAACACAGATGTAGAGCTTCCTCAAGGTTGGCTGGAAAGACTGATCACGCCGATCATTAAAAATAGGACGATCGCGACTGTTACACCTTTTACGAATAGCGGTACGATCTGCAGCTTTCCCAAGTTTGCAGAGGACAACACCGTTTTCAATAAACTGGAAGTTGATGAAATCGATCGTTTTTTCAGACCTGTTAAACCAAATTATATAGAAATGCCTACCGGCGTCGGATTCTGTATGGCAATGAATCAAGAGGCCATTCGTGAAGTCGGATTCCTGGACGAAAAAAACTTTGGAAGAGGCTATGGTGAGGAAAACGACTGGTGCCAAAGAGCTATTAAAAAGGGATTCACAAATGTCATGTGTGAGAACCTATATGTTTTTCACAATCATGGCGGTAGTTTTTTAAGTGAAGAGAAAGCAAAATTATTAAAAGAACATGAACGTAAGTTGAGTGATAAGCACCCGAATTATCTGCGGGATGTGGCCAGCTTTGTTGAAAAGGACCCAGATTTTGATTTACGTGGATATCTGGAATTGTGTGTAAGTCAGAAGGTCTATCCCAACGAAGTCTTATATTTCAATCATGATCTGGGCGGCGGAGCCAACGCGTATCTGGAAAAAGAACGTGATAAAGCGATACAAGAGAACTATTCTTTTTATGAAGTCAGATATGAGTTGCAGACCGACAGGTATATATTCAATTATACGAATAAGATCAGCAAGCTTACCGTAAGCTTTGACAGTTGGACACAACTGATCGACTATTTATCTACCAGAAGATTTTCTTTGATTGTGATAAACGAGCTTGTTACCTATCCGGAACTTTATCAGAAACTGAAAGACATCAGAAAATTAGCACAGGGACATCAGTCAGAGCTTCGAATGCTCATGCATGACTTTTATTCCGTTTGCCCTTGTGTCAATTTGATCAATGATAGGGGGGCGTTCTGCCAGCTTCCGGATGTGAGTTACTGTGATGCGTGTCTTAAAAATAATAAAACAAAAAATTACCTGGAATATGAGACGATGGTAAGCTGGCGTTCCAATTGGTTTGAATTTCTTGACGCCTGTACAGAGGTCAGATGTTTCTCAAACAATACGTTATCCTATGTAAAACAAATCTATCCGAAACTGACCAATGTCAGCCTTGTGCCTCATACGGTTGATTATCTGGATCCTTTCGAGAAAAAGTATAAAACGACACATGCTTTGAATATCGGCATATTGGGAACATTGTCGGTCAATAAGGGTTATTTGGTCGTTAAGGATCTGCTTGACTATATTGACAAGAATCAATTGAATATTAATATCATCCATCTTGGCGATTCTGAAAAGGAACTTGCCGGAAGCCATTATATAGAAACCGGCAGATATCTGCCACAGGAGATTCCGAATCTGATACTGCGCTATGATATCGATGTTTTCTTTATCAGTTCGATATGGCCGGAAACGTTTTCCTATACGACTGAAGAAGCCATGCAGCTGAACATGCCGGTTGCCTCTTTTGCCATGGGAGCTCCGGCGGAGCGTATTCGAAATTATTCCAAAGGGATCATCCTTAAAAATTCGGATCCTGAATATATTGTAAGTGTCTTTCAAAAAGCATTTGACCTGAATGCTTCAAATAGCTTATCGTGCCCTTATAATGCAGAGCAAATCGATAAACGTACCTTGTTTATAGTAAAAGATGAATCGTATGCGACAAGATACAGAGTCGATCATTTGATGGAGCAGTATCTGATACAGGGGCGGCCTGTGAAAAAAATACTTATTGATAACCTGCATGCATCTGATATCCATGTCGGGGAGTATCATGCCCTTATTATCTATCGTTGTTCAGACACAAGAGAACTTTCAAATTTGATTGAAAAGTTTCACGACAGCGGGAAAAATGTCTGGTTTGAAGTGGATGATTATATTTTTGATTACAATGCCGTGAAGAACCTGGATTTTGTCAAGTTTTCCAAGGATACGGACTATGAGCAGTATTGCAGAGACATGTTTTGGTTGATGCAGAAATGTGATGGATATCTGACATCGACGAATACATTAAAAAATGTGATTCAGCGCTATTTCCCTGAAAAACCTGTTTTACTGCATCGGAATGTCGCAAGTTATGAGATGAGGACTTTGTCCAGGATCGCTTTTGATAAACACAAAAAACAACAGGATCCTGAGCAGAAAACGATTACACTTGGCTACTTTAGCGGGTCATGGACGCATAACAACGATTTCAGTTTGATTTCTGAAGCTTTACTGTCGATTCTTAAAGAATATCCGAATGTCAATTTATTGCTCGGTGGTGCATTGGATATTCCGGTGGAACTTGCAGCCAATTATAAACGCATCAAAACATTTCCCTTTAGCGCTTGGACAGAATTGCCGGAGCATATCGCTTCTGTTGATATTAATTTGATGCCCTTGGAAAGCAGCCTATTTCATTCGTGTAAGTCTGAAAATAAATGGATGGAAGCGGGTCTTGTGGGAGTTCCTACCATTGCAAGCAAGACGCAGGAAATCTGTTCTGTTGTCCGTAATGATGAGGACGGGTGTATAATAAGGAGAGACGAGAATTGGAAAAACATTTTAGAGGAACTTGTGAACAACCATGACAAGCGGGCTGAGATTGGCAGAAACGTACGAACAAGAGTTTTAACGGAATATACGACAATGAAGGTAGAGCCTGAATTGTTAGACATGTGATCTTCTTATGTAAGATTTGTGAAACGCAATAATTTTTATAATATTTTGAGTATGAAGCAGAGGATAGAAACGTGAAACCAAGTGAAGATCGTGAAAATAATAAAACAAATGGAAAAGAACGCAAAATTACTCAGATGGTCAAGAAAATTGGTTATCAGTGGATCGTTCTGGTGATAGCTATGGCCGTTTTTGCTTGTCTTTTCGAGTTCATTTACGTTCGCGTTATCTATAAATCCGAAGCAATCAAAGGTGATCTTGTTTCCGCTGATCAGAAAATAATTAGTTATAATGAGTTGAGAAAAACGAAGAATTCTCTGATCACAACAAGTAATGACAGCTATTTTGTCCTTGATACAAGCAGTATTCGGAAAAATATCGAAGGCATCCAATTGGTGATGGATGCTGACCTGGTACACTATAAGGATAATCAAATCCAGGTATATTGGAGTTATGAAAACCGGAATTTTGCAGAGAATTGCAGCACGAAGAAAATAATCAAGTCGAACCAGTATGTCATCAACATTTTTTTTGAACCGGGGATGTATGACAGTTTACGGGTCGATCTGGGACAGTATACGAATGAAGAATTCCCAATTCAAAATGTTTCGTTATGGGTAGGAAATGAAGGCAAATATTATATATATGGAAACATTTCTTTCTTTCGTATTATTTGCTGGTTTATTTGCGGATTATCGGCATCGTTGTTACTTATTGGGATCATTAAAAAACGAAAAGTCGGCTATATAGTATTTTTTTCTTTATTGACGACTGGAATTTTATATGGAATCGTTCTTCCCCCGTATAGTGCTCCGGATGAAGAAAGACATATTATAACCGTATATCAGTATACCAGTGATCTATTGCATACAAATAAAGAAGATCATCCGGATCACGTTGTTTTACATCAGAGCGATGCTATCTCTGATGCAACCATCTACTATACACCTAATAAAGCCACCTACAAGTCCATTTATTGTGATACAGGAAAATATGATAAGTATTTCAAATTGGAAAATCTGGTTAGTGTTCAGAAAAAAGTGGACGCACGATCGATTTTATACTTTCCTCAAATCATCGGTGTCCTGATTGGCAGGATATTCCATTTATCATGGTGGCATCTTTTGATCACAGGCCGTTTTTTCGCATTATTATTTTATTCAGGGTGTATGGCATTTGCTGTCTCCCGACTGCCTAAAGGGAAAAACCTTTTCTTTGCAGTGTCTTTACTTCCTATCATGATGGAGTTGGCCGTATCTTTTTCTTATGACTGTACCTTGCTAGGCTTTTCAACGGTATATATTTCTTATATCGTATATACAGCATTCAAAAAAGAAATATCGAAAAGCGACTGGATTAGATTGGTTTTGTTTGCTGGGTTATTTTCTTTTTCGAAGCTGGTATATTTTCCGGTACATGGTTTGTTGTTTTTGATACCACTGATGAAACAACATAAGAAATCCGGTATAAAAAATTGGTTGTATATTTGGATCACCATTGGAATAGCATTTGCGGTAGCATTCATTCAATATCTGCCCGCGATGATCCACATTTTTAGTCCTCATGCAAGCGGTCTTGCACCAGAGACTAGTGATTATATCGTTTCCGATTTTATTAAGGAACCGGGAAAACTTATCAACATCTATTGGAATACGTTCCTCATTTATCTGGATGCGTATACCCAAAGCATGCTAGGCGGAAGTTTGGGTTGGTTAGAAATACGGTTGCCATGGACAATGTTACTGGTGTTTGTTATATTCATAGCCGTCAGCATCATGGAGGACTCTGATCAGGAACCTTGGTTTGATTTCAAGCAAAAATTGTGGATATTCTTTCTGTGCCTGGTCATGTATTTATTGGTCTATGCTAGTATGTTGTTCTTATGGACCCCGAATACAAGTGATGTCATCATTGGCGTCCAGGGAAGATATTTTCTGCCGTTTCTGGCATTGTTAGCAAGCATCTTTATTAAAAGAAAACAAGAAAGACCCGCGACAGGGAATATCAGTTTTAAGCTGTTAAATCTGCAACTGATCCAGAGTGTTTTTGTGATCTTGAAAGTATTAAATATAACATTGAACCGATAAGAAGCCGGAAGCGCAAAGATCGATAAGATAAAAGCTGCTTGAAGTGGTTCAAAATTAACTATATAATAGTGCGACAGTTTTTGAACCAGAAAATTAGTAAAGGGTCACTGTAATGCGTGTTTTGATTATCATTCCAGCCTACAACGAAGAAGCCAACATTGAGAAGGTCGTAACGAATCTGAAGCAGGTCTGTCCTCAGTATGACTATGTTGTTGTCAATGATGGTTCTAAAGATCGGACAGCTGACATCTGCCGGGAAAATGGTTTTTCAATGATCGACAATCCCATAAACCTCGGTCTGTCGGGAAGTTTCCAGTCCGGTATGAAATATGCCCTTCGAATGGGTTATGATGCCGCCATTCAGATCGACGGAGACGGGCAGCATGACGCTGCCTATATCCCTCAGATGGTCGATCTGATGGAAAAAGAAGGGCTGGATATCGTGATCGGATCCCGCTTTGTCAGTGAGAAAAAGCCATGGACCCCCCGAATGATCGGAAGCCGCATCCTGTCGGCAGGCATTTGGATGACCTGCGGGAAACACATCAAGGATCCAACGTCCGGCATGCGCTTGTACGGGCGTAAGATGCTGACTGAATTTGCCACAAGCTTAAATTACGGCCCCGAACCGGATACGATCTGTTATCTGATCCGCTGCGGTGCCAAAGTTAAAGAGATCCAGGTAACCATGCGGGAGAGAATGGGAGGGACCAGTTATTTAAATCTTTCCCGCTCTTTCTGGTATATGTTGTCCATGACCTTGTCCATCTTCGTTATTCAGTGGTTCAGAAAGAGGAAATAACATGTCTCTGTCATTCAGAATCATTTTGATCGTCGTATCCGTTTGGACCTTTATTTATATGGGGCGGAGGATCGCAAAATCACAGGTCCTCATTTCGGATGCAGTCTATTGGATCCTTTTCTCGATGCTGCTGGTCATCCTAAGTATCTTTCCACAGATCGTAGAATGGCTTAAAGATCTGATCGGTATACAAAGCAGCGTCAACTGTATCTTTCTGATAATTATCTTTTTATTACTGATGAAGATCTTCAGCCTGACGATCCGGGTCTCGCAACTTGATGTGAAGATCAAGGACTTAGCTCAACGATATGCAGTCGATAAAAAGGTCGAAGAAGACGAGAAGAAAGAAGAGGAGATCAAATGAGGTATGCATTGATTGGCTGCGGACGGGTCGCTCCGAATCATATTACTGCTGCAAAAGCAAACGGACTTGACATTGCGGCAGTCTGCGATCTGGACTATGACAAAGCGGTAGAATTCTGTAAAGAAAATGGCCTTGATTCGACCACCCAAATCTATACGGATTTTCAAAAGATGTTGGACGAGATCAAACCGGAATTGACGGCTGTAGCGACATGGAGCGGCGAGCATGCACGTATTGCTCTGGAAGTTATCCACCATGGCAGCCATGTGATTATCGAAAAGCCGATCGCTTTATCAATCGAAGATGCGGATAAAATCATAGAAGCCGGAAAAGAAGAAGGAGTGGTGGTTGCAGCCAATCATCAGAACCGTTTCAATCCGGCTATCCGCGAGATGCGTCAAGCCCTGGATAAAGGCCGTCTGGGAAAATTGCTGTATGCGACCGCTCATGTCCGCTGGTGGCGAGGCAAAGATTATTATGACCAGGATACCCGGTGGAGAGGTACCTGGGAGGAAGATGGCGGCGCTTTAATGAATCAGTGCATTCATAACGGAGATCTTTTACGCTGGATGTGCGGAGATTCGATTGAAGAAGTCTTTGCCTATACAGCTAATTTGGACCATCCTTATATTCCGGTAGAGGATATGGGGATGGCAGTCATCAAATTTACTAACGGAACTTACGGTATCTTTGAGGGATCGACGGATGTCAAACCTAATGGATTGGAAGAAACGTTATATCTGTTTGGGTCAAAGGGCACGGTAAAAGCAGGAGGCATGTCTGTCAACCATATCGATGTCTGGAATGTGGAAGGGGAAGAAGGCAGGCTGGAAGAATTGCGCAAAAAGTGCGATGAAGATCCGCTGAATGTGTACGGGAGCGGGCACACTCCTTTATATACCGATGTGATCGATGCGATCAAGAACGGTAGAAAGCCTTTAGTTGATGGGGAAGCAGGCAAGAGAGCACTTGAATTGATTCTGGCTATTTATCAGTCAGCAAGAGAGGGGCGTTCTGTTCGCCTTCCTCTTGAGAAAGGATCGACCCTGGACAATATTCAATAACAAACCTAAGCTGTGGGGAACATCCTCAAAAGGAGAAGATGATGAAACTATCCGTCCTGATGGCGTCATATAAAGAAAAAGAGAGCTTTTTAAGACAGGCGATCGAGTCGATTCTTGATCAGACCTATCGTGATTTTGAACTGATTATTGTTTTGGATGATCCGGGAAATGAGCTTCATAAAAAGATTATCAGGGAATATGCCGCCAAAGACAGCCGGATACGCTTTTTGATCAATGAGAAGAATATGGGTCTTCCTCGTTCACTGAATCGAGCACTTTCAGTTGCCCAAGGTGAGTTTATAGCCCGGATGGATGCAGATGATATTTCTTACCCCGACCGCTTTGAAAAGCAGCTTCAGTATCTGACGGAGAATAACTATGACCTGATCGGAGGGCTCCCGGTCATGATCGATGAAGATGGACAGGTAATCTATTCAATTGGAAAAGTGCCGTCTGACAGCCGAAAAATCAAAAAGGCACTCCAGTACGGCCAGGTTATTGCTCACCCTACCTGGCTGGGACGTAAGTCTGTTTTTACAACCCTTGAAGGCTACCGGCCCATTCCTCTTTGCGAAGATTATGATTTTACCTTGAGGGCTGCTCTTAAGGGGTATACGATATCGAACCTGATGGAGCCTGTACTTCGCTACCGTGTAACCCAAAACAGCCTTTCCCGCAGCAGTTTGTATAAACAGTATCTGTATATGCGCTTTTTGACGGACGCTTATAAAAAGGGCAGGGAAGCGGATATGGAAGAAGCTGACCAGTATGTAGAGACTCATAACGACTTCTCAAGTGCCAGACGCTATTTGAAAGCAAATGGTATTTTTAACGATATGCTTACTAACATGACTGAAAAGAAATACCTGAATTTTATTGAAAATGGATTCCGTCTGCTCTTTACATCTGGACATTATCTTAATAAGATCTACCGTTTTATCCGGCTTCATATGTACAGTTGATAATGAGTTAGTTTGATTGAATTAGAAAAGAGAATGTGAAGAGAGACTGTGAAAGGTTCTTTGTAAATAGATAAAAGCCAGGCCTTCTATAATTAACTTAAATCAATAGGAGGCCTTTTATTATAGCACACAGAGAAATGCAAGCCATTCACCACACACAAATGGCCGAAGGCAAGAGAAACATGATTAGTCAACTCCTGCAGGAATATGACATCGAGTCAGCTGAAGACATCCAGGATACCTTAAAGGATCTTCTTGGAGGAACTATCAAGGAAATGATGGAAGCCGAGACGGAAGAACATCTTGGCTATGGTAAATTTCAACGCTCTGATCCTGAAGAAGCCCGCAACGGCTACAAGCAGAAACAGGTATACCACAATTATGGTATAGAGCATTAACTCCACGTACCGCAAGCTGAATCTGGCTGCCTTGGAAACTACGAAAAAGTGGACAATGCCGATCAGAAACTGGGAAAGGTGTATAGTGCGCAAAATATCATGTATCCTAGCGGCATGCAGGAATAATTCTGTTGCGATATCCAGTAAAAGAGAGGCCGCAGTTTCATCTTTTCTTGACACACTAATAACTATAAACTATAAGAGAACCAAGGATCCAAGGGCCCAACCTGTCGGAGCCAACTCTTATCATAGAAGACCTATTTATAGAGTCCTTCACACACTTCTCACTTCAGCTCATTACTTTTCTCACTCAGGGAATATAACTTATAAATCAACCGTGCAACTGGCTCCGGCCAGAACTCACGGAAAATATTCAAATCTTCATTCTGCCGCATATGCGACTGTAGCATTTCAGAAGTCGTTGATTCCTTATAAATCCGATGCCCCATCAAGGCGTCCGGAATATACACAAACCGCCCCAGCCGAGAAAGCTTAATCCATGTCTTATAATCACAGCTGTTCCGCAAACCTGTAACAAACGGCTGCCTGCCGCACTTATCCTTCACAAATGTCACTGCTGGACAGCAGATCGGATTTCCAAACCGAAGCACCAGATTTCGGTACACATCCATATATCGCAAACCTAGCCGCAGCGATAAATTCATCAGCCGCTTCACGGTAAGATTCCTATTCCTATACACCCGTGCATCCTTCCGAATCTCAAAATAATCAGTAAATAAAATCAGCGCATCTTCGTTCTCATTTGCAGCCGCAATCACCCACTCCGCAAATTCCGGACAATAGTAATCATCCTGATGCGCGATCGCGACTAACTGCGTCTCTGCCTTGGAATACCCAAAATTCCAATCCTGAGCAATCCCGGACTTACCATGATTTACAAACACCGGAATATGATACTTTTTCGCATTAGAAAATATAAAAACACTCGGCGTCGACGATACCATCAATATATTCACTTTTACCGTCTGATTAAGCAACGACTCAATCAGCTGTGGAAGATATGGATTATCTTTATAAGCACAGATCACAAAAGAAAAATCATTAGAACAATACATACATATAATACCTCCAGATAACTACAGGAATTATAGTTCCTAAAACCTTCTATGCAATATTCAAAATAAAAAAATTAAAAACTTTACATTGTATTTACAATAATACGGTAAAATATTTAAACTACTGAAAATATTTCTTGATTATTCTTCCCGCATCCAGCTAAGAAGGAGGCCTGGCACAACCGTATCTATTCTTTTGTAAATTCAATTCCATCAGCAGGTGAACGTTCACTTTTATCATGATTACATCATGATCAATGAATCGATACGGTTTATATTAATAGTTAGCCTTTCTTAAAAATTTTCGTTTAAAAGATTGACAAAGATCTAAAAGCAGAGGTTCTTTGATAGCCAGCATCAGGGCAAAGTAAATCAGAACGAATAGGATGCCGCGTACCAAGAGTGTCAGCAGGTTACCTCCAACGCTGATCAAGCTGACTAACAGGCAAATCAGGATCGACGTCAGGATGGATAGAGGGATGTAGCGTATCTTGATAGAAGCCAACAATTCTTTTAAGTAGGATCGGCAGAAATAAGCATCTAAAACAGCAACACACAGTTCGGAAACGCACGTTGCAAGGGCTGCACCGATCCCGGCAAAAAAGTGGATCAGAACAGCATTAAGGACAAAATCAACGACAGTACCGCAGAGAATAGCGATGGTGATTTTTTTCTCTTTTCCATATGGAGCCAGGATCTGGTATGCCATCATATTGCTGATAGCATTGATCAGAACAGAAGGCAACAGAAATCGCAGAATTAGGATGGATCGGTCAAAGTTAGCACCGCACAAAAAGCGGATGATCTGAGGCGCGAAAAAGAAACTGAAGATAATCAAGGGGTAAGAGACAACGTTAAGAAATTCAACGGACTGACCCATCAGTTTTATCGCGTCCCGATCCTCCCCCCGGTGGGCCAAGTTGGAGATGCGAGGCATCAGGACCGAACCATACACCAAGGATATCGTAGTCAACACTTGAGTGACTTTCAAAGCCCCATTATAGTAACCTGTCTCTACACTGCCGCACATAAAACCCAGCATGGTCGTATCCAACATGGACATTATCGTCGTTGATACGGACATGGCGTAAAAATAGAAGAGAGGTTTCAGATGCTTTTTAAAATCGTAGTGGTCGAATCGTTTGAAAGTGACATATTTTCGAATATTCGTCAGATTGATGATAGCATAACCACATTGACTGATCACGTAAGACCACAGATAAGCGTCCGTGTCGTTTTCATCGCGAACAAAAATGAACAAAATAAGTAAGGCAATTCCACGTGAAACAAGCCCTGCCATGGTAATATGACCGTATTCTTCAATTCCTTGATAGAACCATTGAGTACCGACAACAGTAAGAATTACACGCAAGCTTGCAATCAACAGCAGAGAATGGATTTCTTTGAAGCGAGGTATTGTTAACAGAAGGATGAAAAAGACAAGATAACTGATTAAAGAGGTGATAAGGCTAATCCCCATAAGTTCTTGATACGTGCGTGATAATTCCATGGGGTCATCGCGGACTTGTGCAAAGGCACGAATACCGTACGTAGGCAGACCTATAGCTGCAAAATAAGAAAAATAAGTTAAGATCGTATAAGCGAAAGAGGCATCACCGATCCCCTGTGGGCCAATAACACGGGCTGCATAGGTGAAAGTGATCATAGGGTAGAGTACCTGCGTCCCCGTAAAGATCAGATTCATTATAAAATTATAACGGATGGAATGTTGTTTTTTCATATAAAGTCAAGCTTTCTTTATTTTTTTAAGGCGCGGGAGCAGCAGGTACATGAGCAGGATCTCCACAGGCAGAAGGGCCAGATTTTTGAAGGCCCTCATGGGGAGCATAGCGAAAAATGCCTTGCCGTACAAAAGTTTAAGCCAAAGGCTGTTAAGGAGGATATTAAGCAAAACATTGATCATGAGTTTGCAGACGACAAGTCGTTTGATGCTGACCTTTTCTTCATATAAAAAGCAGCCGTAAAAGATACCTCCCAGTACAGCCGTCAGTGTAAACCCGGGAAAGAAGGGGCCTGTCGGGCGAATGACAGCTGACAGAACGTCTGCGGTCCCTGCGCCGATCCCCGCCATGACCGGACCGTAGAGCATGCCCATAAGGCTGACAGCAAGAAAGGCCAGCCCCAATTTTAAAGTTTGTGTGATCTGAATGGAGACAAACATGCTAAGGACCAGGTCAAGAGCCATCAGAACGGCCGTTCCGGTGATGGAATGGATATTTTTGAATTCCTTGGCTGAATGAAGGAACTTAGCAGACAGAGAAGTAGTAATAGCACTCACAGAAAAAGCCTCCCTCCGCTTCAGTGGATGCTGATCAGTGTTGTATTATTACGGATCTCGTACAGACAGGCATTGATCTCCGATCCGATGATAAGCACGGCACTGAACAAATAGATCCATGTACATAAGATAACGACGCTGGAAATGCCGCCGTATAAGGCGGAATAACCTGCCGAAGAGTTGGAAAAGGCGGAAAAGACAAGACTTACGACCAAGGAAGCGATCGTGGCAAAAACAGCACCGGGCAGAACTTCTTTGACTTTCAGAGTCTTACTGGGTACAAATTTATACATAACGATATAGAACAGGAACAAAAATGCCAGAGGAACAAAGTATCGGATTATGGTTGCCAGAAAGGTGACCAGAAACTGCATGTTATAATGCTGGCTGAGAAAATGGACTAGATTATTGCCGAAAATGATCATGACCATAAAAAGGATCAGCAGAAAGATAAAGGCCACAGTAAAGGCAAATGACATGAGAAAATGGCGGAGCAGGCTCCTGGTTTCACGGGTCCGGAAAGTCATATGGATACTGTTCATAATAGAACGGATGCCCCGGGAGGCAAACCATAAAACGACCAGCACATAAAAAGGAACCGAGTTGGACGGCATCAGGATCTCCGGTGTAAACGTATCCTTGAGCAGACTCATGACAGAAGAAGGGAAGATATTGGTCTCCTGGATCAGACTAATGATCGTATCGACACGGATGATCTTGAAGTGCCCCAGAGCACTTACCAGCAGTGTTGTAAAGGGAACCAGCGATACCAGCATATAAAACGAGATCTGGGCGGCGTAACCGATAATGTCGTCCAGCTTTAGGCGTCTCGAAAATTTGAAAAACAATTGTTTAATCATATATTCACCTTGAGGACATTTTACCATTTCACTGGAAAGCGGTCAACAAGGGCCTTGCTTGTACTTTGAACGGCTTTGCGGTAGAATGAGCTATCATATCCAGAAAAAGACGCTTATAAGGCGTTTTTAATCGGACGATAAAGGAGGATCACTGTGTCTACACCTCATAATTCTGCTGAAATGGGTGATATTGCCAAGGTGGTGCTGATGCCGGGAGACCCGCTTCGGGCAAAGTTTACCGCTGAAACTTTTTTGACAGATGTCACCTGCTTTAACCAGGTCCGCAACTGTCTGGGCTTTACTGGTTCCTATAAGGGAAAGAAAATCTCGGTCATGGCTTCCGGTATGGGCATCCCTTCGATCGGTATTTATTCGCACGAACTCTACCACTTTTACGGTGTCGAGTCGATCATTCGTATCGGCACGGCCGGAGGTCTGGCTCCCGATCTGAACCTGAAGGATATCGTGCTGGGAATGGGAGCCTGCACCAATTCCAATTACATCAATCAGTTCGGACTTCCGGGACAGTTTGCCCCCATCTGTGATTTTGACCTGCTGCGTCTTGCCTATGAGACCTGCCAGGAAAAGAAAGTGCCTGTAAAAGTTGGAAACCTGGTATCCAACGATACCTTTTATGATCACCTGGGCAATGTCAATGAGCGCTGGAGAGACATGGGAGCTTTGGCTGTTGAAATGGAATCAGCAGGTCTATATGCAAATGCGGCTTCCTGCGGAAAGAGGGCACTGACAATCTGCTCCATTTCCGATCATCTTTTCAAACCGGAACAGCTTTCACCGAAAGAAAGAGAGCAAGGCCTGACGACCATGCTCCAGATCGCTCTGGACACCGGGATCAAAGCTCAGGACCTGTAAAAAATAACTAAGGAGTGTATCATGACACTGAAAGATCAGATCAAAGATTATTTTAATCAGAATTGGTTTACCATGATGCGGGATATAGCCCGTATGGTCTCTATCAACAGTGAGCGTATGCCGGCCCAGGAAGGAAAGCCGTTCGGAGAAGGTCCTTATCAGGCTCTGATGGAGTTCAAAGAGCTGGCAAAGGAACGTGGTTTTGATACCAAAATTTACGGAAACGCTGTAGGAGCTGTCAATCTGAACGACGGTCCCAAGCAGTTGGATATCCTGGCCCATTTGGATGTTGTTCCGGCCGGCGAAGACTGGACGGTCACTTCCCCTTTCGACGCTACGATCAAAGACGGACGCATTTACGGACGCGGTACCGCTGATGACAAAGGACCGGCTGTTACTGCTCTGTGGGCTATGAAATGTGTAAAAGACCTTGGTATTCCTCTTACTAAAAATGTAACTCTCCTGGTAGGGACCGACGAAGAGTGCGGCAGCGGGGATCTTCCTTATTATTACAAGGTCGAGAAGGAAGCTCCCATGTCTTTCTCTCCCGATGCAGAATATCCTTTGATCAATATTGAAAAAGGCGGTATGCATCCGACCTTTTCTGCCAGCTGGCAGGAGGATAAGAGGCTGCCTCGTATCACGTCTATCACCGGAAGTCTGAAGGTCAACGTCATGCCCGGCAAGGCAAGAGCCGAAGTCGAAGGACTGGATCTGGACACCATGAAAAAGGTTGCCGATCAGGTAACTCCTAAGACCAAGTGTACCTACGAGCTGACGCAGGACGGCAGCACCGTTAAGATCGTTTCGATCGGTGTCGCAGCTCATGCTTCGACTCCGCAGAACGGGGTCAATGCATTGACCGGTCTGATCGATTATCTGCTGGCGCTGCCTCTTGCAGAGTCGGAAGCGGTCGAAAAGCTTCGCTCGGTACAAAAACTGCTGCCACACGGCGATTATCTGGGTAAGGCTCTGGGTGTAGCCATGGAAGACGAGATCTCCCATGAACTGACTCTCTGCTTCAGTATGATGAACTTTACCACGACCGGCTTTACCGGTCAGTTCGACTGCCGGGCACCCCTGTGCGCAACGACCGAGAATCTGCGTGATACAGCCGAGAGGAATATGGCAAAAGAAGGCATTACCATGGAGCATGTCGAGCTGAACGATCCCCATTATGTTTCCGGGGATTCCGAATTGGTCCATGAGTTGCTTCATGTTTATGAAGATTATACCGGTAAGAAGGGTGAATGTCTGGCGATCGGCGGAGGGACCTATGTCCATGGCCTGAAAAACGGTGTTGCCTTTGGCTGCTCCATGCCCGGTACGGAAAACCATATGCACGAGCCGAACGAGTCCGCTGTTATCGAAGAGCTGATCATCAGTGCAGAAATGTTTGCTCAAGTCATCGCAGATCTATGCAAGTAATGTTAGCTGTTTTGTGACGGACAGGTGTTATTTTACGGAAAGGAGCGGTCATGGTTACTCTTGGTATTGACCGTATCGGAGATTTTCCTTCCCTGCTTAAGGGAAAGAAGATCGGTTTGATCACCAATTATTCGGGTGTGACCAGCAATCTGGACGATGACATGACCGCTTTTACTTCTCAGGGCTATACGGTCACCAAACTTTTTACACCCGAACACGGCCTGTACGGGGCTATGGACGGAGCGGCAGTAGGCAATAGTGAACATCCTAAATTTCATGTTCCTATCATTTCCTTGTACGGCAATAAGACAGAACCGTCAGAAGAGGATCTGGATGGAGTGGATCTTTTGGTCTATGATATCCAGGATGTCGGACTTCGCTATTACACATATATCTATACGCTGGCTAACTGCATGAAGGCAGCTGACCGGATACAGATGCCTTTCCTGATCCTCGATCGTCCCGATCCCCTGGGCGGAGAGGCCATGGGCAGCCGGATCAGTCAGGATATCCATACCTTTGTGGGCGATCATGGGTTGACCATCCGCTACGGCATGACGCCGGCGGAACTTGGTTATTATCTGAAAGATTATCTTCATCTTTCACTGAATCTGATGGCCCTTCCTATGGAAGGATATCGCCGCAGTATGAAATGGCCTCAGACCGGACAGCTGTGGAATCTTCCATCCCCGTCGATCCATACTTTCCAGTCAGTCCTTTGCTATTACGGCGGCTGTTTCTTCGAAGCAACCAATATCTCCGAGGGAAGAGGTACTGCGGAACCTTTCCAGATCTATGGGGCCCCTTTTATCGACATGGATAAACTGGTCAGTCTGCTGAAAGAACGCATCCGCATCCCCTACCTGGCTTTTCGGACCCGGGCTTTTACACCTTTCTGGTCAAAACACCAGTCCAAGACCTGCTTCGGTGTTGAATTCATCCCCACGTCGGACGAGCTTGATTTTATGCCGGCTGCCCTGATCACCATGAAAACGATCAAAGACCTTTACCCCGATCAGTTTGAACTGAAATCCTACGCGGACGTCAGCCGCCTGACATCCCTTTCGGGTGATCAGCGCGTCGAAGATTATCTGAATGACCGGATAGAACTGCGGGACCTGATGGACAGCTGGACGTCAGAGGCAAAGGCCTTTCAGAAGGAAACGGAAAAATATCGCATATATGGATAATCATTATCAGCAGCCTTTTGTACTGGGCCTGGACTGCGGAGGAACAAAAACAAAGGCAGCAGCTGCCGGCATGGACGGAATAGTTTTTGATACTGTTCTTGGCGATGGTGTCAATGTTAACAGCTTCGGATTTGATCGATCTCTTTCAAATCTGAAAGGTGTCCTTGACAAGGTGAGTGAAAAAAGCGGGCATTTTGCGTGTCTTAAGGGCCTGTGCATCGGTGTGGCTGGCATTTCCAACAGCGATACCCAAAAGGTATGTCTGACAGCGGCAAAGGAAAGCGGCATTACGATCCTGCCGTATTTGAAAGGCGATTACCTGACGGCTCTTTACGGTGCCCATGGAAAAGGAGAGGGGATCCTTCTGATATCGGGGACCGGATCTGTCTGCTGCGGACTTTTTCAAGGAAAAGAATGCAGGACCGGAGGCTGGGGTCATCTGATCGATGATGAGGGGAGTGCCTACGCGATCGGCAGGGATGTCCTCAGTGCAGTAGTCCGGTCTGAAGACGGAAGAGATCCTTCTACCGTTATGACTCAGCTGGTATTCAAACAGACCGGATCACAGTCAGTCAGGGATCTGATCCATTATATTTATGATCCGGCTAATGGCAAAAAGGAAATCGCATCGTTGGCACCTATTGTTATGAAAGGATATGAAGAGGGAGAAGAAGCAGCCCGGCGTATCCTTCAAAAAGCATCCGGTAACCTGGCGGAGCTGGTTATTACCACAGCTCAAAAGTGCGGCCGTCCGGATGCAAGGATCGCTTTTCACGGGAGCGTTCTTTTAAAAAACGATGTGCTCTATGCTATGACAGAAGAGCGGATCAAAGAGAGATTACCCTCGGCAGAGGTGGTCCGTCCTTTGTATGATGCGGCTTCCGGAGCTGTCCTTTATACATTGGAGCAGCTCGATCGATCAAAATGATAAAGAAAGGTATTGCAATGACACTTGGAACAACTGAAACAAGAAATCCTTCTTCCGTTAATATCGATTTGATGACTTCGGAAGAAATCGTCACTCTGATCAACCGGGAAGATCATAAAGTAGCAGACGCAGTCGCAGAAGCAATCCCCCAGATCGCAAAGGCGGTAGATCTGATCACAGAGAAACTTAGAAAAGGCGGCCGCCTGGTATATGTCGGCGCGGGAACTTCGGGCCGTCTGGGGGTCCTGGATGCTTCCGAATGCCTGCCTACTTACAGTTTTGACCGGGTAGTTGGTTTGATTGCCGGAGGAAAAGAAGCCATGTTCGTGGCCCGGGAAGGAGCGGAGGACTCGAAGGAGCTGGCAGTAAAGCAGATGAAGGAAATCGACTTTTCCGGGAATGATATCGTCTGCGGCATTGCAGCCAGCGGCAGGACTCCTTTCGTAATCGGAGCTTTTGAGTATGCTCATCAGCTGGGGACTCAGGCGATCGCAGTTGTCAACAACCATGGTTCAGCAGTGGCCCAAGCCGCCGACATTGCTATAGAAGCAGTAGTCGGACCGGAAGTGGTCACCGGTTCTACCAGGATGAAAAGCGGTACCGCGGACAAAATGATCCTGAATATGCTTTCTACGGCTTCCATGATCCGTTTGGGAAAAGTTTACTCCAATCTTATGGTCGATCTGAAGATCTCCAACGTGAAACTGGTTGACCGGGCGGAAAGGATCGTAGCCATGATCGCGGAAGTCGATCAGAATAAGGCCAGGGAAACGTTGAAGCAGTGCGGCGATGTAAAAACAGCGATCGTGATGCTCAAAGCGGGAGTCGATCAGGACTTAGCCAAGCAGCTATTGGATAAAAATGACGGCATTGTCGGAAAAGTGTTTGAAAATTTAAATATCAAGGCGATCCGCTGATTGGAAAAGAGAAAGGGATGAATTTTACATAAATATTTTGCCCTTTCTCTTTTTATGTTGTATACTTATAGCCATATAAAAATCTGATGGTCCTAAGATGGCTGTCGGATGCTAGAGGAGAAAACATGAAAAAGTATCGCTTGATCAAAGTCCTTTCTGTTTTTCTGGCAGGTCTGCTGATTGTGGCGTCTATGCCGTCCGCGGCACTGGCTGCGGAAGAAGGCACGTCCGTGGACAGCCAGTCTGCAGAAGAAATCGACAATACTGCGGCTGCTGGGAATGAGAGTAGCACGGCTTCTGAAAGTTCGGAAACTTCCAAAGAAGAATCCTCTGAAATCAGTGAGGATTCCGAACCTTCGGATCCTAACAGTGAAAATACAGATCCGGAAAACAGCGGTGAAAACTCGGAGCCGTCTGAAAATCCCGATGAATCTTCCAAGGGAGAAAACTCCGAAGAATCCGATAAGGATGAATCCAGTAAAGAAGAATCCGAAAAAAAGGATGAAAAGACGCCTCATCTGGTTTATCAAGCCCATGTGCAGAATATCGGCTGGATGAAGGAGATCAAGGATGGTGAACTAGCCGGAACGACAGGGCGTTCTTTGAGACTGGAAGCCTTGCGGGCCGATATCAAGGATTCTGATAAATTGGATGTATCTTATCAGGTCAGTGTGCTGGGACTTGGCTGGCAGGATGCGCAGAAGGACATGGCAACAGCCGGAACGGTTGGGCAGAGCCTTCCGGTAGAAGCGATCTCCATGTCGCTGACTGGTGAAGATGCGGAAAAGTATGATATTTACTATTGCGTGCATGTTCAAGAGTTCGGATGGCTGGCTTGGGCGAAAAACGGTGAGCCGGCTGGTACATCCCGTTATTCATATCGGATCGAGGCCTTACGGGCTGTCCTTGTGGAAAAGGGAAAGCCCGCTCCTCAGGCATTGAGTGGCTATACCAGTTCTTATAAGGTCGATGTAACACCTCATCTGGTTTATCAGGTCCATGTACAGGATATTGGCTGGATGAGCGAAGTCAAGGATGGAAAACAGGCAGGAACGACAGGCCGGTCACTGCGTTTGGAAGCCTTAAAGGCGGGTATCCGAAATACAGATACCCTGGGCATTACTTATCAGACCAAGGTAAAGGGATTAGGCTGGCTGGATGCACAAAGTGATATGGCGGCAGCTGGTACAACAGGAAAAAGTCTTCCGGTAGAAGCTATTTCCATGTCACTTACCGGACCCGATGCGGATCAGTATGACATCTATTACTGTGTGCATGTGCAGGAATTTGGGTGGATGAATTGGGCTAAAAACGGTGAGCCGGCCGGGACAGACGGTTTTGCTTTCCGTATTGAAGCACTTGAAGCGAAGCTAGTTAAAAAAGGTGAACCCGCACCCACACCATTAGGAAGTAATGGTGCTGCATATTATACCTTTAGTTTCCAGTATAGTTCCTGCATTCAGAGCAAAGGATGGACAGGCCCGGTTGGTTGCGGGGTACAACTTGGTACGCCGAATTCTAAACTTCGCTTGGAAGCTCTTAAGATCGATTTAAGTACCAGTGGTTTAACAGGCGGCATTTCCTATCAAAGCCACGTTCAATCGTACGGTTGGGAAAATTCCTGGAAAACGAGTGGAAACGTTACCGGTATGGCGGGGCAAAAGAGGCTGGAAGGAATAAAAATTAAGCTGACCGGTCAGCTTGCAGGCTATTTTAGAGTCTGGTATCGTACCTACGTACAAGGATATGGTTGGACCGGTTGGGCTCGTGACGGACAACCTTGCGGAAGCCAAAAATTATCTTTGAGAATAGAAGCCATACAAATATCGATCCTTCCTAAAAGCAGTGGGGCTCCCGGTTCAACGGCAAATACCTTCTATGAGGGAGACCCTGCCCAGATTGCAATGAAAAACAAGGTTCAGGGTATGGGAAGCTTGACCAACTATATCATCCTGGTCAACCGTACGACTCATCATGTCGGCGTTTATAAAGGTTCCAAGGGACATTGGAGTGAAGTCTTCTATTCGGCCTGCGGAGACGGATCCCGGTGGACACCAACTCCGGAAGGAGTTTTCAATGTCGGTGAGAAACTCTATCATTTCTCCGACTTCTCGACCTATACGGCCTGGTATGCGACGCAGGTTTATGGCGGGATCTATTTCCATTCCATTCTGTATGCTCCTTTTGAAAACCATCCCAATACGATCGTTGACCCGACACTGGGAGCGGCAGTATCTCACGGCTGCATCCGTATGCCTCTGGACAAAGCGTACTGGATCTACCGCAATATCCCCGGCGGAACGACCGTCGTCGTTTACCATTAAAATTTCTGGATGATCAGATAAATATACAAGAGAAGGACCACATGCTGTATTCATAAATACAGTGGGTGGTCCTTTATTGTACCTATCGTATTCCTTCGCTGCGGCAGACGTTTTTTCTTGGGACCCTTTCCCTGCAGGAAATATTATCGATTGTTCAGTTTTGATTGACAATCCATCTTTTGACCGATATAATTAAAATGTTGTAAATTAAAAAAGGCTGATACTTTACGAGTTTTTTACCGATCCGCAAGGTATCTGTTTAGCGGTCATGGGCTGTAATAGCCATGATCTCAATAGTTTATGATGAACTTTGAAAACTTAATAAGGAGGTGTAATTGTCTTGATATCACCGATCGTACTGATCATTGTGATTTCAGTAAGCGTCGTGCTGATCGTCCTGGCGTTTGCCCTTGGCATCCAGTATCGTAAAAAGGTTGCCGAAGGACAGCTCAACGCTGCGGAAACGAAGGCATGTGAAATCATAGACGATGCCCTCAAATCTGCTGATGCTAAAAAACGCGAGATCCTTCTGGAAGCTAAAGAAGAAGCTCTTAAAACCAAAAATGATATTGATCGAGAGGTCAAAGATCGTCGGGCGGAAGCGCAGCAGACGGAGAGGCGTCTGGTACAGAAAGAAGAAACTCTTGACAGAAAAAGCGATTCCCTGGCGTCCAAAGAGGGACAGCTGAATAAACGTCAGAGTGATCTTGATAAAAAGGCAAAGGAACTGGAAGCACTGAAAAACGAGCGCCAGGCAGAGTTGGAACGTGTATCCGGTATGACGTCCGAACAGGCCAAGCAGGAACTGCTGCAGTCGGTAGAGGACGATGTCAAACACGATACCGCAGTCATCCTTAAAGAAAACGAAGCCCGTATGAAGGAGGAATCGACCAACAAAGCCAGAGAGATCATCACCACAGCCATTCAGCGCTGCGCTGCGGATCAGGTAGCGGAGACCACCGTATCGGTCGTTCCTCTTCCCAATGATGAGATGAAAGGCCGAATCATCGGAAGAGAGGGACGCAATATCCGAGCTCTTGAAGTTGCGACCGGTATCGATCTGATCATTGATGACACGCCCGAAGCGGTCATCCTTTCCGGTTTTGATCCGGTCCGCCGTGAGATCGCCCGTGTTGCCCTTGAAAAGCTGATCGTTGACGGACGTATCCATCCGGCCCGGATCGAAGAGATGGTCCAGAAAGCGACTAAAGAGGTTGAAAATACCATTCGTGAAGAGGGCGAAGCGGCTACCTTTGAGACCAATGTTCACGGCCTTAATCCCGATTTGATCCGTCTTCTCGGAAAACTTCATTTCCGCACCAGTTACGGTCAGAATGTGCTCAAACATTCGATCGAAGTGTCCAACCTGTGCGGCCTTATGGCTTCTGAACTGGGGCTGGATACCCGTGTAGCCAAGCGTGCCGGCCTTCTTCATGATATCGGTAAAGCTGTCGATCATGAAATGGAAGGCTCCCACGTGCAGCTGGGTGTTCAGATCCTGAAAAAGTACCATGAATCCAAAGTGGTCATCAATGCGGTTGAGGCTCATCACGGAGATGTGGAACCGGAAAGCCTGATCGCCATCCTGGTCCAGGCTGCCGATACCATTTCGGCTGCCCGTCCCGGTGCCCGCCGCGAGACCCTTGAGAATTATATCAGCCGTCTGGATAAACTGGAGAGTATTGCCAATGACTTTCCGGGTGTTTCTAAAAGCTATGCTATCCAGGCCGGACGTGAAGTCCGTATGGTGGTCGTTCCCGAGCAGGTCAGTGATGACGATATGAAGATCCTGGCTCATAACGTTGCCAAACGTGTCGAGCAGGAAATGGAATATCCCGGGCAGATCAAGATCAATGTGATCCGCGAGACACGGGTCATCGATTACGCAAAATAAAGAAGAGGACTGTGAGAAATCACAGTCCTTTTCATTTTACTGAAATAGTGTATAATATCTATATTCATTATTATGCCTTTTTGCCGCTTGCGGTAGAATAAGCTCTTCGTTAAGGAGGATCAGGATGAGTCACGATCGTTTTCAGTCTCCGTTCAGCACCCGCTATGCCAGCCCCGAGATGCAGTATTTGTTTTCGGACGATAAAAAATTCAAGACCTGGCGCAAGCTGTGGATCACGCTGGCCGAGTGTGAAAAAGAACTTGGTTTGGATATCACGGATGAGCAGATCGCTGAATTGAAAGAGCACGCTGAGGATATCAATTACGATGTTGCCCAGGAAAGGGAAAAGGTCGTCAGGCACGATGTCATGAGCCATGTCTATGCATACGGACAACAGGCTCCCAAGGCCAAAGCGATCATTCATCTGGGTGCAACCAGCTGCTATGTAGGCGACAATACCGACCTGATCATAATGTACGAGGCTCTTGAACTTGTGGAGAAAAAGCTGGTCAATGTTATGTCCAATCTGGCCTCCTTCGCACGTAAATATAAAGATATGCCGACCCTGGGATTTACCCATTATCAGCCGGCTCAGCTGACCACTGTCGGCAAGCGCGCCTGCCTGTGGCTGCAGGAGCTATGGATGGATTACGAACAGTTGACCGACATCCTTAAAGTAAAGCGTCTTCGCGGAGCCAAAGGCACCACCGGCACTCAGGCAAGTTTCCTGGAACTTTTCAATGGAGATCAGGAAAAAGTCAAAAAACTGGATAAAATGATCGCAGAGAAGATGGGCTATCATGATACCTATCCCGTCACCGGGCAGACCTATCCCCGTAAATTCGATACCATCGTATTGAACGAGCTGGGCCTGATCGCTCAGTCCTGCTACAAATTCGCCAACGATCTGCGCATGCTGCAGAACCTTAAAGAAATGGAAGAGCCCTTCGAAAAGACGCAGATCGGATCGTCCGCCATGGCTTACAAGCGTAATCCTATGCGGTCCGAGCGTATCTGCTCATTGGCCCGCTATGTGATGATCAACGAACTGGATCCGGCTATGACCGCTTCGGTCCAGTGGTTTGAGCGCACGCTGGACGACAGTGCCAATAAGCGGGTCGTTGTTGCGGAAAGTTTCCTGGCCGTCGACGGTATCCTGCAGATCATGCTCAATGTGACTTCCGGAATGGTCGTATACCCTAAAGTGATCCATTCTCACGTTATGGCTGAACTGCCCTTTATGGCGACCGAGATGATCCTGATGGAGAATGTAAAACGGGGCGGCGACCGGCAGGATCTGCATGAGCGCATCCGTGTCCATTCTATGGCTGCCGCTGCTCAGGTAAAGCAGGAAGGCAAGCCTAACGATCTGATCGAGCGTATCCTGGCCGACCCGGCTTTCAAGATGTCCCGCGAAGAGCTGATGGATGCCCTTAAACCCGAAAACTTCATCGGCCGTGCTCCCCAGCAGGTCGAGGATTTTCTGAGCGAATATATCGATCCTATTTTGAATGCCCATCAGGAGGAACTGGGACTGACTGCCCAGCTTAGTGTCTAATGAAACAAATTGCTTTTATCGGAGCCGGCAACATGGGTTCTGCCTTAATGACAGGCCTGTGCGGCCATGCTGATCTGGTCGTATATGATATCCTTGACGAAGCCTGCCTGAGGGCTGAAAAAAACTACGGAGCCCGGATCGCTTCGTCCGTGTCGGATGCCGCTAAATCGGCCGACATTGTCTTTGCTGCCGTTAAGCCTCAGTTTATTATGGATGTCATGGATGGTCTTAAAGAAGCCTTCACCGGTCAACCGGAAAAGATCTTGGCGACCATTGTAGCCGGCAAGTCGCTGGACTGGTGGCAGCAGAATCTCGGCCCCTGCAAGATCGCGCGCATCATGCCCAATACACCTGCAATGGTCAAAGAAGGCGTGAACGCCATCTGCTTTTCAAAAGAAATGACTGAAGACGATAAAAACCTGATGACAGAACTTTTGTCTTACACCGGCCGGGTCATCCCCATGCGGGAAGACCTGATGGGAGCGGCCATGGGGGTATCCGGCTGCGGCCCTGCTTATGTATATGTTTTTATCGAAGCAATGGCAGATGCCGGTGTTGCGGAAGGGCTTCCCAGAAAGCTGGCCTATGAGATGGCAGCCCAGACAGTTCTCGGCGCAGCAAAGATGGTCCTGGAGACCGGAAGGCACCCGGCTGATCTTAAGGACGCTGTCTGCTCGCCCGGAGGGACGACCATCCGCGGAGTCATGGCTTTGGAAGACAAGGGCCTTAGGGCTGCCGTAGAGGCTGCGGTAGAAGCAAGCCTGGGAAAATAAACAGGATCAATCAAACGAAGAAGAGGGAATCATGGCTGGTAAAAATTTCAAACTCCTTGAAAGCAAAACGGTTTTCGCCGGGAAGATCATGGACGTTCATCAGGACACCATTCAATTCGAAAACGGACGAAAGGCTATCCGTGAAATGATCGCCAAACACGACATGGCTTCGGCGGTCGCCGCTATTGACCCGGAAGGTAAGCTGATCTTCGTTCAGCAGTACCGCTACGGGACCGATCAGGTCATGCTGGAAGTGCCGGCAGGTCTTTATAACAAGGGCGAAGACGGAGAAACCTGCGCTGTCCGCGAATTGGAGGAGGAGACCGGTTATAAAGCCGGCAAGACCATTTTCCTGTTCGATTATTATGCGACCCCCGGTTATTGCAGCGAAAAGATCACTGTTTACTTGTGCACCGACCTGGTCCCTACCCATCAGAATCTGGACCCCGACGAGTATATTACCCTTTACCGCTATACAGTCGATGAGGCGGTCGAGCTGATCCGTCAGGGAAAGATCACCGACGGCAAGACCATTGCCGTCATCTTCGCAGTCAAAGACCGCTTTAAAATGGAGTAAGGGGCATAGACGAAAGCACATGACCGATAAGACTGTACTGATTCCGATCCCGGCCGAATACATCAGCAATATTTTCGGCAGTTTCGATGAAAATATGAAAGCCCTGGAAAAGGGAACTCAGGTAACGATCTCCAACACCAGCGACGGTATCCTGGTGGGCGGAGCCGATCCGGCAGTTGCCAAAGCAGCCGAAGTCCTGAAGAATCTGCTGAAGATGGCTCAGAATAACGAGACCATAGGAGTCCAGCATGTTACCTACCTTTTATCCTTGTCGGAAGATGACCGTAAACGGGATATAGGGGAGTTGATGTCGGATGTTGTCTGCCTGACAAAGGCAGGTAAGCCGATCCGTCCCAAAAGCTACGGACAGAAGCGCTATGTGTCGCTGATGCGGGACAATATGCTGACTTTCGGCGTGGGCCCGGCCGGTACCGGTAAGACCTATCTGGCTATGGCTATGGCTGTAGAAAAGTTCAAAGCCGGAGAAGTCAGCCGTCTGATCCTGACACGGCCGGCTATCGAGGCTGGCGAGCGTCTTGGTTTTCTCCCGGGAGATCTTCAAAGCAAGATCGACCCTTATCTTAGGCCTTTGTATGATGCCTTGTATGAGATCATGGGGGCGGATTCGTTCCAGCATAACGTGGAGAAGGGGACCATTGAAGTAGCACCTCTGGCTTATATGCGCGGCCGCACCTTGGACAATGCTTTCGTTGTACTCGATGAGGCGCAGAATACGACAAAAGCGCAGATGAAGATGTTCCTGACCCGGTTGGGGTTCGGCTCCCGCGCCGTCGTTACGGGCGATCTGACACAGATCGACCTGCCGCAGGGCCAGGATTCGGGTCTGAAACAAGCAGTCTCGATCCTGCAGGGCATAGAGGGCATCGGGATCTGTCGTCTGACTAATGCAGATATCGTCCGCCATCCTTTGGTCCAAAAGATCGTTGATGCTTATGAGAGGGCAGGAAAATCGGATCTGGCCCGGGATGAAATGAAAAAATATTATCAGAAAGATAAAAGGTAACATTATGGATTTATGGATCGACTGGCAGGTTAATGTTCCTCAGGAGGAGCAGAAGGAAGTGGAGGAACTTCTATGTAAGGCAGCGGACGGAGCGCTTGCGCATGAAGGAGTGGATACCCCTTCCGAAGCCAACCTGACCATCGTATCGGAAGAGACGATTCAGGCCATCAATAAAAAATGGCGCGGGATCGACAAGGTAACAGATGTTTTGTCCTTTCCTTCTCTGGAATACGGAAAGGACGAAAGCCCTAAAGACCGCGTCCGCCGCGCTTTTGATGAAAACGACATCGACTATGATTCCGGCAGTGTGGTACTGGGCGATATCGTGATCTGCTACCAGAGAGCTCTGGATCAGGCGCAGGAATACGGTCACAGCAAAGAAAGAGAACTGGCTTTTTTGACCGTCCACAGTCTCCTGCACCTTTTGGGGTACGATCACATGACCGAGGAGGATGAAAAGGTCATGTTCGGAAAACAGGATCAGAT
>Ga0256404_1004379_pt1 | contig 26867 bp, 24 predicted proteins | sample RumenRJG_01DNA_FD_185990 | JGI IMG/M metagenome (GOLD analysis project Ga0256404, IMG submission 185990) | Bovine rumen microbial communities from Lethbridge, Alberta, Canada - RJG_01 | ecosystem: Host-associated > Mammals > Digestive system > Stomach > Rumen | place: Canada: Alberta | collected...
AAGCCTGGATATGAAACAGGCTATCGTCTCCCTTCACCTTCTTATCTCTCTCCATTTTCCGCTCTCTTCTCCTTGTCCTCAAAGATTTAATCATTCCCCAAAATGTATAGGTTGATGGATCATCTTCCTCGTTGTTTAATATATCGTTATTATGTTGATGTTCTAAAATAAGCTTAGTCACAACCAGTATGGCAGCAATTGCGATTATATAAATGTGTGTTGGCATGCTTTCCCCCTAACATTTCTCGTAAAAAACTGTGTACCTGAGATAGATTCGTCTCCTCTTCCATTAAACCAACCATGGTGCATCCTATATACAACAGGGATTTAATCATGATTCCCATAACCATTCTTCTTTGCCATATCCCAAATTCGTGCGTCTATTAGCACTTTATAGATACTGTCGGTTAAGGATAATCCTCTCTTGTGCCAGCGTACACAGGCGAGCACATCCTGATCTTTTTTAACATACTTCCCGATCTCGCTCACAAAGTGATACTGCGAGTACGTGATTTCGTTAATCTCTTTTGACCACCAGTCCTGCCCGTAGGTTTTCAGCGATGCATAATCATTCACTAACTTCTTGTTCGAACGATAAAATGTGATGATATCTCTTGCACATTTTTTATTAACCAGGAATTTTTTACAGTAAGAATCAATATCCAGCACGAAAGAAGACGCATTCTCCATCTCGCTTGACACTTTTACTTTATATCCGAGAAAGGATGCAGGCTCCTGATTACTTTGGGATATATTCGAACTATTGTAACCCCGGTCTTTTCGTGCGACCATTTTAAGTGCATCTCTGGCACACTCTTGAACCTCATCTATTTCTTTCGACGAGGTGGGCAGCTCTATCAAATGCCAGTAGGCTTTTGTTCCGGTTAATGCCCGGTCCAGTTTCTCCCATAGATCCGTGTTCTTTCCTTTTGTCAGCTTATAGTTCATCGTATCCACAAGATAACGCGAGCGCGAATGGATATGAACCGTTATCATCTCTTCATCGAACTCGTGCATGGCGGCAATTGCCTCCAGGGCAAAAATCGCCCCCATTAAAAACATCCTATTGACTGTGGTCGGTTCAAAAGCCCCTTTAAATTGCTTCACAGTCCTGCCGCCTTTAACGACCACACCATACGAACATTTGCAGATGTTTTTCTCGGTAGAAGTCCCATCAATAAAAACATTATAAATAATCATTTTAAAAACTCACCCTTGTCTCCACCCGATTGCAATTTTCTGCAAAAACAATTAGACATCTTTCCTTTCCTTCCTGGGCTGCCCGCCCTTATATAATATGCCATTTTTAATATACCGAAGGGCGTTTTTATAAATGATTTCAGCAAATATCTATAAGAGAAAAACAGGTTTTGAATAAAAATGGCATATTAAAAGTGTAAACGGAGGACCAGAAATGATTACGAAGGATATTGCCATCAAAAGATACGAGAATTTTCTTTATAAGGGAGAGCGTTTTTACCTGGGCGGTTCGGAGAGCGACGGAGATGTTGCAGCGAAGCATATAATTGCCCACGTAGTCAATACTATTTTAAAAGAATTCTGGAGTACGCCCCAGGAAGCGATGGAACACATGAATCGCGAGATCGCAGCGAGGCTTAAATTAGACAAAGTCATAGAAAAGATGACTCTGCCTACTGACGTACAAGATACAGACTACGACGTCATCATCGCCATGAGTCTTGGTATAAACTATAACTTCCGCAAACGCGCCAATCGAGTATACGACAAGGTGCTTAGCGGCGAAATCAAGAAATTCCCGGATTCCTTCTTTGATGGCGAAGGAGGACGCAAAAACCTGTACTGGATAGTCGAGCGCTTTGTTTTTGAGAATGTCTCCGTAACCTCTCAAGACGAGCTGTTCGCCACTTTTGCAAACACCAAAAAAATCAAGAAGTTGCTCAAGGAAAAAAGACTGCTGTCTGTATGCAGGACCCATTTTTTCTCATCGCCGCTTGATCTTTTGGTCTTTGCTCTGGGTAATGATTATGATGAGTTTCTATACTCCTTCTATCAGCATCAAAGAGCTATAAACAGCATTTTGGACACGGAAGCGAAGCAGGCGGAAAAGCAATAATACCATTTTCCGATCCATAAAAACAACGAAAACGGCTGTATCCTTGTACAGATACAACCGTTTTTTGAAAAACTATAACTCTATTTGGCCACATTCTCGCTGATGATACTGGCAATCAATGACTGCAGCTGCTCTAAAGACGCACTCTCAATAAAGGCGTTAAAATCGATATACCCGGCCTGTTCGGCAATACTCTTTTTCTGTTCGTCACTGAGTACATTGTCAAAGTACAGAAAGAAAGTTTTGCAAAACTCCATGGTTGCGTTGGATACATCTTTAAACGGATCCTTTGATTTTTCGAACCTCTTTTTGAAGTAAGCCTTCTGAGCCGCACGGATCTCATTCCTTAATGCATCCGGGATACTCTTTCTTGCCAGAAAACTAAGATTTCCGTATCCCTTGTCTTTGTATTGCTCAAGGACTGCCCACGGTGTCAGACCGGCGTATTTCCCGGTCGAAAATCTAATTTCGCCCGGCTCCGGATCTGTAAACAGATCCTCCGGAATAACAGGCATGATTTCTTCCTGCTCCATTAAGGGTTCTGCTTCTGCAGCAGGCGCCATTTGCGTGTCCATAAGATCAGCCTTGTTTAACGCATCGAGAATTCTCTGCGCATGTTCTTTTGTGCAGTTTTTCGTGACGATAACAAAATTATCGCCATCCCAAAAAGCAACACGATTTGAAATAATCATATTACCCTCCTAAAACCAAACGCCTTAGCTGCTTAGCAAGCAGCCCCGGCAAATCCTCGGCCCGGCTTACGTTTACAAATGCCCCATTGTACATATTGACTGCATCAGACGCATTTTCATACTCGATTCCGATGCCGAATACCTTAGATTTTCTCCTCGCTTCATTGATGGATAGCCTTGCGTCTTTTAGTCCTGCCTCTTTGGTGCGGTAACGCCTACAAGCCGGCTGTCCGTCAGAAAGAACAAACAGTATCTTGTTACCTGCGGAATGCCTTGCAAGAATCCTGGATGCACACCGGATGGAATCGCCGTCGTCATTATTCTGCATTCCGCGCATCCGCATGAGCGACGCACGTTTTGACGCATCAGCTTTCCAGCCAACAAAGTGCATATGCCTTAATGCATAGTTCCCGGAATCAGCTGTAAATCCCATAATATAAACAGGAATCTTCAAAGCGGCAAGTGCCTCAGCCAGCATAATAGATGCCATTTTAGCAACTTCTACCTTTGTTCCGGACATCGATCCGGAATTATCGACCAGAAGCATCACGGCCAGGTCATCATTTTTGGCCTTTTCTCTTTTCTTGTCAAAAATCCTGACTGATGTGTGAAACAGGTCTCTTTTGATATTATAGTGGCCGGAAGTCGTTCTGAGCCATTCGATATTATCCTGATGGAGAATTTTTTCCAGCGAGTTTTGCAGCAGCCTGATTTCATGACCATACTTCCTAATCGCCTTTTGGTACGCAGCGCAATCAGTTTCGCTGGAAACAACATCCTCATTTAAGGTTCCCGTCCCGGAGAAGATGTCCTCCTCAGACCAATTAACAGGCCTGGGCATGTCAGAGTCCTCATCACTTGTGTTGCCAGGTTTAGCCTCTCTAATTGCTTGCCAGACCATATCAATTAACTCGTCGCTCGGTTTTCCTTCGTCATTGGCACCGTTCTCTTTGGTTCTTTCATCCAAAACCTTGTTAACATCGCTCTTTCCGGCTTTTTCAAGGGCTTTTGCCAAATCGTTTCTTGCCTGACTTTCCGGTCCTTTGTTTCCGGATCCGGGAGATTCACCTGACTTTTGTTCGGGATTCGTCGATCCGCTCTGCGACATTGGCCCGGACATCTGCTCCTGAAGCTTTTTAAGTATCTCTTCAAAGGCCCTTCTATCTTCCGCATCTTTTTTCCAGAGCGGTCTAAGCAGGACTGCCCATCTTCTGGCAGCATCAATTCTCTTGAAGGATTGAGGACATTCAACCATCTGATTGAACTCCCCAATTATTCCCAAAAAGCTTTCAGCCGCTTTCTCGTCAGAAAACCTTCCCTTTATAACACCGGAATCTCCAAACATAATCAAGGCACTTACTACCTGTTCAAAAGCAGATTGCGAATCCTTTAATCCTTCGGACATAGAGTAGATGTGCCTGATGCTGAATCGAAGGGATTCCAGCATCTCTCCTCCGATAACGTTAGGAGCCTGATACTCTATAGCCGGATCCTCAATCAGGTTAGTCAGAAGCGAAACTATTTCCTTCTCATCTCTATCTTCTATCGAATCCAGCGTCTGTGTGAAATAGCTGAAATCAGTATAAATCTGATGAAGCATTTCGTGAGCGAAGACTCCGTATCGGAAAATCGGCCTGTAGTCAAAAGGCAACGCATCAATAATAGGATGGCGAAAAGCAAGATATATATCCTTTTCGGCGGTGGTATATCCAAGCTCCTCTTCTCTTTCCGGGATATCCTTTATTTTCCCTTCCTCTTTAAGCACAGCGCCATATACATTAGCGTAAAGCTGCTTTTCTTTTTCCCAGATTTCCAACTCTCACCTCTCAAAATACCGGGTCAGGAACTGATTTCAGGACTTTATCGCAAGATTTGGCTACAGCCATGTCCTGCTCTGATATTTTCCCGATAATACTGTTTCTGACGGCTTCTCTCGGCTCCATTCCTTCCTGGATATTCTCAATCGCACCGATACAGGAACGAAGTGATAAAGACAGAAGAATGCTTTCGACATCAGCCACGGCATTGTCTTTCTCTATACAGGAGACAATGCGCTCGTAACACCCATATACCCACTTGCAAATCCTTTCGTCCGACTCGGTTTGTTCCAGTATCTTTATAAAACTATTCTTTTCCGGGTCATCTAAAACATAAGACTGTTTAAAGCGGTTTGCAAAGGGCTGTGACAGGACTTTCGAGCCTTGTGTTCCGGTATTCATCGTACTGATGATGACGCAAAGGGGATGGCGTCTAATCGGGATATAGCCGTCTTTTTTTAATAAAAACGGGAATTCTACCGCCTGTCCCAGGGCGCCCATGACAACGGCCGACTGAGGAAGGTTTATCTCCTCTAAGAGAAGAATCCCGCCATGTTCAAAGCATCTGACAGCATCGGTTGGAACCGCCATTGGTTTCCCGTCAACCATACGGGTCATTCCCTGGTACTCATCTTCATCCGTGTTGTGCGAATTGGATATAGTATAGACAGGAAGTCCCGTAGCTGCACCTAAAGCATAAGCGAGTCGAGTTTTTCCGGTACCGGGCTTTCCGCTTAAGGTCAGGTTGATATAGTCTTTGCCGATTGCCTTTATCCGGTCCTCCGGTTTACTGATATCCAGTTCTGAAACCCTTTCCAGAACTCTGCTGAGACGATATTTGATCTTTGTAACTAAAGATCCAAAGACCCGGCTGGGAATAAATCCGTCAAGTGCCGATAGCGGCTGAAGATAATCAGCCTGTTCTTCTGTCCACCGGTACGGAATTATATACTCCCCATCCAGGCAGTCAGCAAAAATCTTTGCAATATCATCATCTTTCTGTTCTTTTTTCTTTCTTTCGGGTCCCTTTCTTCCCGATATTCTTTCAACAACAGGATGTGACGTATCAGAGAGTTCCATAACAGGCCCGATACCCTCCAAACGAACAAGGCCGTCTATTTCCTCGGGAGAAGATATGGACTCCGTAACAACCGTAGAATTGACCATTGCGCATCCGTAGTAAAAGGAGTCGCAAAACAAAGCTACCAGCTCCCTGCGAACAGTCCCGCCAAGTCTTTTATAGTCATACTTGATTTCATCGAAGCAGTGCCTGAGCTCGGTATTTGATCCGAAAACGATTTCATGCAAAACGTCAATTACCAGAAGAAGCTCCGTTTGCTTTATCCCGGCCAGCGCCCCGATTTCGGACACGCTAAGTGTTCCGTCAGCTTTGCGCATCGCCACACACTCATACGTCCCTGCTCCCGCTTTCTGGCATGCATAGAGTGTATCCTTTCCGATTTTTGCAAATGATAAATCTGACTTTAAAAGCCATTCAAGAGCAATCGCCGCAAAAGATACGCGGATCGCAGAAGTGGCTGATTTCGCCCTGTACTCACTGTTTTTAATAGCTGTTACCCTATCGTTTTGAGGGAATGTGCCGCCAACCGTTAGCCCCGGAACGCATTTCAGGGAAGCGCCGAGACCGTTGGCGAAAAGTGCTGTTTTAACCTCTATATTCATTTTGTCCTCCTTTATTTTTCTCCAATATTCAGATTACGCTTATATATGCCAGAAAAACGCCGGCGAGAAAAAGGGATTTGAAAAACCGTTTTTCCAAGACCTTATTTTTCGGCATATATGAAAAAAAATAAAAAGGAGTCACAAGTAAAGGAGGTTTTTATATGAACTACCAGGTGGTAAAACGAGACGGGACTAAAACCGGTTTCGATGTCAGAAAAATAAGTGCCGCAATCACGAAGGCATTTGAGGCGCTCAACAAAAGCTACCATCAAAGCGTAATCGATATGTTGGCGCTTAGGACAACGGCGGACTTTGAACCGAAAGTCAAAGATGGCTTGATTTCTGTGGAAGAGATCCAGGACTGTGTTGAGAAGGTGCTCTCCGAAGCAGGCTATTTTGATGTGGCTAAAGCCTATATCCTCTACAGAAAGCAGCGAGAAAAGATCCGGGAGGTAAAAGCCACAACACTGAATTATCAGAAGGTCGTGGACGATTATCTCAAAATCAATGACTGGCGTGTCAAGGAAAATTCGACCGTAACCTATTCCGTAGGAGGACTGATTTTAAACAGTTCCGGCGCAATCACGGCCAACTATTGGTTATCAGAGATATACGATCCGGAAGTGGCAGAGGCTCACAGGAGCGCAGCCATCCACATCCATGATCTTTCAATGCTCACCGCATACTGCGCGGGCTGGAACTTAAAGCAGTTGATTCAGGAAGGATTGGGCGGCGTCCCGGGGAAGATAACATCCTCTCCTGCCGGTCACCTGTCCACGCTTTGCAATCAGATGGTGAACTTTCTCGGTATCATGCAGAACGAGTGGGCAGGTGCGCAAGCTTTTTCGTCATTTGACACATATCTGGCCCCATTCGTTAAGGTCGACAATCTCTCCTATAGAGAGGTTAAGCAGTGCATTCAGTCCTTCGTATACGGCGTCAATACCCCTTCGCGCTGGGGAACTCAGGCACCCTTTTCCAATATAACGCTGGATTGGGTTGTTCCAAGTGACCTAAAGGATCTGCCTGCCATCGTGGCCGGGAAAGAACAGAGTTTCACCTATGGCGACTGCCAGAGGGAAATGGACATGGTGAACAAGGCGTTCATCGAGATAATGATTGAGGGCGATGCTAACGGTCGTGGGTTTCAATATCCGATACCTACATATTCTATTACCAAAGAGTTTGACTGGTCTGAAACCGAAAACAACAAACTGCTCTTCGAAATGACAGCCAAATACGGAACACCATATTTCTCCAATTACATCAACTCCGATATGGAGCCGAGTGATGTGCGATCTATGTGCTGCAGGCTTAGACTTGACCTTAGAGAACTGCGTAGAAAAGGTGGTGGCTTCTTCGGTTCCGGAGAGTCTACTGGCTCAATCGGTGTGGTGACAATTAATCTGCCAAGACTTGCATATGTAGCATCGAACGAAAAGGATTTCTACAAGAGGCTTGATAGATTGATGGATGTGGCAGCACGGTCTTTAAAGACAAAGCGCAACGTTATCACAAAGCTGATGGATAACGGGCTATACCCCTATACCAAGCGCTATTTGGGATCTCTCGACAACCACTTTTCCACGATTGGGTTAGTTGGGATGAACGAAGCTGCTTTGAACGCAAAGTGGCTTGGAACTGACCTTACGCATCCGGAAGCGCAGCAGTTTGCCAAGGATGTCTTGAATCATATGCGGGAGCGACTTTCTGATTATCAGGAAAAGTACGGGGATCTGTATAACCTGGAGGCTACGCCGGCAGAGTCCACGTCATACCGTTTTGCAAAGCATGACAAGGAGGATTACCCGGATATCATCACAGCAAACATGAATGGCACTCCGTATTACACCAATTCAAGCCATTTACCTGTTGGGTTTACAGAGGATATTTTCTCAGCCCTTGAAATCCAGGATGAGCTCCAGACGCTTTATACATCCGGCACGGTGTTCCATGCCTTCCTGGGTGAAAAACTGCCAGACTGGAGATCCGCAGCCAAACTGGTGAGGATAATCGCTGAAAATTTCAAGCTGCCATACTACACCATGAGCCCTACGTACTCCGTATGCAGAGATCATGGGTACTTGGTTGGGGAGCAGCAGTCTTGTCCGTATTGCGGAAAGTCTACCGAGGTATACAGCCGTATCACCGGCTATTACCGGCCTGTGCAGAACTGGAATGACGGCAAGGCCCAGGAGTTCAAGGATCGGCGGCTGTATAATATCAATCACAGCCATCTTCGCAGTGCGATACAGTCGGATACTGAAAAAGAAGCCGTGGCCAAAAAAACCGACAATACATCGGGGGATTATGAGACGGAAAGCCTGCTTTTTGCAACGCATACATGCGCAAACTGCAAACCTGCGGCTGACTATCTTGACTCTATAGAGTTCCCTTTTCGCAAGGTGTATGCGGAAGACGAACCTGCTCTGGTAGAAAAATTCGGCATAAGACAGTCTCCCACTCTGGTAGTTTTCCTTAACGGAACTCCTGAAAAGGTCGTTGGGCTCGGGCCGATTCGTGGCCGAATCAAATAAAAAAAAGTAAAAAAAGAGCGTCGTTTCCCACAATAGGGAACGGCGCTTTTATATTGTTTTAATTTACAAAGGCTCAGTAAATCCACTGCATCCGGTTCACAGACACTTTCTTAATCTGGATTCCATGGTGTTCCGTTTGCATAAACGGTCTCTATTTTTACACCATTACTAAAATGGAAGTAGCCTTTAGCGTGCAGCTGTTCGATGATCCAATGGATAGTCAAGTTCACTTGCTGCATTTTCACCCGCAATCAAGTTTTCCAGGTCCAGAATGACCTCATTTACAATATTTAAAACCACTCGTCCATCAAACTGATCAAGCGTAAAGCCACCATTTATATTCTTCGCCTCTCGAAGTTTGTCTCGGACTATGGGAAGCTTATTTAAACTACTCTCATAAACCATCTATCGGCTCCTTAATCCTTTCGAGTTCTAAAATAACCGACAACCATTACGATAGCTATAGGGAAGATAATAAGGTTCATAATAAGTCTGGACAAAATACCAGCCAAATACAGGATAAACAAAACAAAGCATACTGCAGCAATCAGTATAAAAACAAGAATCTTCTTTCGATTGCTCTCAACAGCATCACGATAGGGATTATGATCTTCTTTTTCATCAATCATTTCTTGCTTCCTCCTCTGTTTGTATTATATCATCCTGTGCAATTATTATAATATGCCATTATTATTCGTTGTCCAAGAGAAACGTTGCCTCGAGGTCAGCCTCATAAAGCGCCATAGCCAATGGAACGCTTGCAAAAACGTTCCCGATTTCATAATTGGAATCCGCATCTAAGGCCCCCCTGTGCCATCTGATAGCGTATATTTCCTGCTCTGTCAGTTTTATATATCTTAGAGCAAGAATTACGGACTTCTCTCCTTTTCCAAGCGGAATAGTCTCGTCAATCTTATATCCAGGAACCGCCTCCCAGATATAATACCCATCTTTGTCTTTTTTTATTTCCCAGGGATTCGCCTTTTTAACAACAGATTCTTCATAGTTTTTGCGATTAACGCGTGCAGGAACAAAAATCCCCGTTTTACAAAGGTCGTGCAGCAATGCCACAATAGCAATCGTATCAGAAGTTATAGCGGGGTCTCCAGCCACTTTTTTCCAGGCCAAATCCCCTCCAGGCATCAGCTTTTCTTTAAGCAGGTGATATACGTTAATCGTGTGCTTAAGTAATCCGCCCGGAAATGCACAGCCATGCGCTGTTCTGGCGGGTGCTCTATAGAAATCTGATTCGCGTATCCAATTGAGCAAATTTTCAACTCCTTCTCTTTCTGTCGCCATAAGCGCCGCTTCAAATTCGGTAACCAGCATCCGCTGTTCTTTCCTGGTAATCATGTGTATATCCTCCCTTTCATATATGCCATTTTTCAGATTATACCTGTTTTCTCGTATAGCTTCGTCACCCCCTGCAAGAAACAAGCGTTTTTCTTGCGCATGGTTTTTTGGCATATAACAAAAAAAGGTTATTGGAGCACAATGAAACGGAGGTTTTATCATGATAAAACAAAGAAGAGGTACCGCAAATACAGTTAGGGATGTGATTCTTAAAAACCTCGGTGTAAGCACTACAGAGGATATTAATGATTGGTTTCGAAAATCATATGCCGGCGGATACCGCATTGACGGACTCGATACGGCCGTAAAGATGATAACCGGAACTAAATGGGACAGAATCTGCGTTTGCGGCGACTACGACGTAGACGGAGTCACGTCTGTAGCCCAATTCAGGCTCGCATTAGGGGAACTGAATCTTCCGGTTTGGGATAGAATTCCGCATCGTTTTTCCGAAGGTTTTGGACTTAACAGGGAAATGATAAAGGAAATCCCAGATGGAAACAACTTGATTATTACCGTTGATAACGGTATAGCTGCGCATGATGCGGTTGATTTTGCAAAAGAGCGTGGATTTCACGTCATCATCACAGATCATCACCTGCCGGTCGTCGAACAGGGACAGATTCGCCTGCCAAATGCCGATTTGATTATCGACCCCAACGCCATTGCCGGATCTGCCGATTTTAACGGCTACTGTGGATCCGGAATCGCTTACAGACTGCTAAAGGAGCTAATTGTACATTTTATGAAGCAGACAACTGATTCTTTGTCATTGTCCGCATATAAGTCGCTGATTCAGAGGCTCGAAACACTGGCTATGGTTGGAACCATAAGCGACGTGATGGAATTACGGGAAGAAAACTATGTGATTGTCAGAAACGGGCTAAAAAAACTTAATCAGGGCATTGCACCAAGCGGCCTTTTAGCACTTAAGAAGAGATTATGGTTAAACAATGCTGTTGCGTCAGATATGGGATTTAAAGTCGGCCCCTGTCTTAATGCAAATGGTAGACTGTCTGACCGTGGTGCGGAAAGATCCGTTGATCTTCTGTCTGCTCAATCTGAAAAGGATGCCATATCACTTGCGGAGTTGTCATTTACTAATAACAACTTAAGAAAACAGCAGGTTGAGAAAGCAATGATTATCGCGAACGCACAGATTGAAGCAGGCCGCATGCGGGACGATATGCCGTTGGTTGTTTGTATCCCGAATATAAACGAAGGCATTATCGGGATTATAGCCGGAAAGCTTTGCGAAAAATTCGGGAATATCTCTATGGTATTTACGAACTCTGACGAGGAAGGGGTGCTTAAGGGTTCCGCCAGAGCTGCTGATGGGCTAAATTTAAAGCAGCTTCTCGATGATATCCCCGACTGCTTCCTGAGTTATGGCGGCCACGAAGGCGCCGCCGGGATGTCGATTAAAGACTCGAATCTTAAGGCAATGATAATCAGGGCCAAAGGAAAAATCAAAGAGTATGGCTGGAATCCAAACAGACAGGATCTACTCGAATATGATTTTGAAATCAAGAATGAGGAAGTCCCCGAAATGCTCGAGGAGCTCAGTAAATTTGCTCCATTCGGGAACGGGAACCCGGATGTGGTCTTTAAGATTACCGGATTTCGTCTCTTGCCTGGAACAAACGGGAAGTTTTTCCAGGAAATCGGAAGAGAAGGCGTAAAGCTCGTATCAGAGTATAGTCAGGCTATCGCCTTTGATATGCTAAATGACTTTAAGCAACGTGGGGATCTGGTTCTCACGCTTTATGGAACCTTATCCTACAACTACTTCAAGGACGAGACCATTCCTCAGATCAACTTTCTGGATTTCGATGTGGAATCGAACGAAATAATCAACGAATTCGTTGAACAGCTTAAAAAAAAGGCTGTTTAACACTCGATGAAGAAACCATTAGGTAGTAAAAAAAAGAGACGGCGCAGAGAATCCCCTGCGCCGCCTTTTTCTTTTAATCACTAAGTGTTTTCTCCAAAATTGCTATCTGTTCTTTGAGCTGAGAAAGATAGTTAATGGCTATAACCTTCTCTTCTGTCGTTATAGGTTTTGTGAATGTTTTTAAAAACTCGTTGTAAACTTTTCCCGCTTTATCAGCGAAGGAAGTATCCTTTTTCTTTTTCTCTAGCGGGCTCTTCCTTTTTTCTCTGACAAATGCGGTAATTTTCGTAAATTCGTCACGAGAGATCTCAGCGTCATCCCAATTATCCGGGTTTTTCACCATCTTCTGTTCTTGAAGCCGCTTAACTTCATTATACACTTCTCTTTGCTGCTCATCATCCAAGCTGGCTGCTATGTATAGGGTGTTCGCAGATAATGATCCATCTGCCTCAAGGCTTCTCAACTCAGGCGTAAGTTTGGAAAATCCCTCATATCTGTACAGCTGCGATTTTGAAATCCCATTAAGCATGGAAGAGATTTCAGCAATTTCCTCTGCTCTGCTACCTTTAAATCCTGTTTCTCTTAACACCTTTTTGGCGTGTTCTATTCGGGAAAGCCAAAATTGAAGGTCCTTATTTCGCGTCAAGGTATTTGCCTGGGTGTGAGCAAGGAATCGTTTTCTCACATCCTGCTCATACGGAAGAATAACGGCTCGGATATCAGAGTGCTTAAGTTCCTTACACCAGGCATGAAATCGCTGGTGCCCGGAGAGTATCTCGTACCCATCTTCTCCTTTGTCATAAACGACGATGGGTTCTAAGAGCCCCGTATCCTTCATGGATGCGACGTACTCTCCCACTCTCTCAATATCCAGCCCCTCATTAAACGGGCTCGGATGAACGTCCTTTGCCTTAATCATCATATATCCTTTTTCGGAGACACTGCTGACAATATCTCTTACTCTGGTATTTTCAAATCGAATATCGTTCGAAACATCAAAAGACCGCTTGTTTTTAGCCATTTTCAATCTCCTCTCCTAACAATTCCTTTACAAATTCCTCATAATCCAACTCTGTTGTACACTTCGGCGCATATTTAATGAGCGGCACTCGCAAAGTCTGTGCTTCCTGGCAACTGATTGATTCGCGGATGTATGTATCAAAAAGCCTTGTTCCGATTTGCTCCGCTATACCCGACAAGGCATTTTTTGTATCCTGCCCAAGCTTTGTTCTGGCTTTAAACTTAACGAGAAGCAGCCCGGCAATCATTAATTTGGGATTAAGTCTGTTCTGGACTTTTGAAATCGTAGTTGTCAGCTGGGATAAACCTTTAATCGGATATCTATCCGCTGTGACAGGAATAACGACTTCATCGGCGGCAGTTAATGCATTTCTGAGCATCACATTAACATCGGGATTGGTATCAATTATAACGTATTCATAGCCTTTAAGCCCTTCCAGCGCATCCTTAAGCTTGAAAAACGCGTCCTCATCCCGCAGTTTAATGTCTGCGACCTCAAGCTGCGGGTCACCGGCAATAATATCTCCGGCTTCTGTGTGCTGAATAGCCTCTTCTATCTCGCATGGATCGTCCGAGATAATAAGATCATAAAGTGTTGCGACACCGTCAACTTCGGCGCGATACGTATCTGTACTGTTACACTGTCCGTCGGTATCAATCAGCAAAGTATTATGCCCCCACGCATTAAGGATTGCCGCGATACACATGGCTGTTGTAGTCTTGCCGACCCCACCTTTTTGATTTGCAACTGTGATGATTTTCAATTTACACCTCCCTTAATTCCCACCGTGGGAATTATACCTATATATGCCATAATTTCGTTTCCATCGAGTTTCTCGTATAGCTATCTTGATTTAATCGTGGAAAGGAACCGGTTGACATCATCTTGTGTCTTATTACTGAAGGCGTTCTTGGTGATTAAGGCCCTGTTTGTCCAGAGGGACGGCATAGACCACAATTCTTTAAACAAAGATCGCACCGGCCCGGATGTTTCCCTTCTAATCAGCGAGGCAACATACACGCATTTGTCTTTATTATCTGCATACACAGTGAATGTGATGGAATTATCCGAAAAATTGTATCCCACGTAATCCATCCCGTTTCGCTCGATAATTGATTTTGCCATGTCAGAAACCACCGTGGGAATGTTTCCGGACAAAAACAACCTTCTTTTAAGTCTCGGGACAATGGTAATACAATATATTGATTTATTACTATCTTTGTTCATGCTCGAAGAATAACACACAGTCTTGAAATATGCAAGGAATTTCACCGTGGGAATTCTTGATTTACACTTGTGCTGGCCAAATAAGAACCAGTGTAGCCCTTCAGGCGTTTCAATTCCCACTGTGGGAATTTATAATTGTATTTATTGGAGCTGTCCTTTTTTGGCGCGAGTCATGTTTATATATACAGGCGAAAAGCCACAGTAAAAACAGAGCCGATAACAACTGAGAGCAAAAAGCCAGGCCGGACGAATTCCCACCGTGGGAATCGGGAATTAGCACGGTTATGTGTGTATGTTATTGGTCATGACTTAAAAATTCCCACCGTGGGAATCGGAGGAATTAGGAAAAAACAATAATCACATCGAAACAAGAATAAAAAAGGCATATTAAAACAGATTAAACCACTGCGGAGGAAAATCCGAGTTATGAAGAAGATAATAGCAGCTATATTGATAGGGATTCTTACTTTGCTGACTGGATGTGGAGCTTTTTTAAGACCACAGAAGGAAACGACAGCAGAACCCACCGGGGTACAAACGGAGTCAAATATAAAAGATCTGGCTGACGGCGGATATTATATTTTAAAATCAGGGGATGTGTATGAGGAGCTTTATGCGCATCATGCAAACTTCGAAATCCGCAAGAACAGCTCCAGCAGCTCTACCAGAACACTTTGGTTTAAAGACGACTGGGACAGGATCCCAACCATGTACACAGGGGATTCGCTCGTTTTTAAGACATCATCAAATTTCGACGAAACATTCATACTTGAAAGATTTGAGTATGTCGGATATACAGTCGGATTGACTGGTCTTTCAAAACTTGCTTCAGGGCGGTTTTCCTTTTCATCCGACCCGGAAAAAAGAAATATAAATCCCACATCGGACGCAAACGCTCTTTACGCTATCTCTACAAGTTACGGGGTGATAGACAGAATAGGAGAGGCAGACTTAAGGGAGGGAAATATCTCTTCCGGCGGCTGCATTTTAGGTCTCGAAAAAGGAAAGAAATATTTAGCGGAAGTATATGAAGGCACTTTTCTGCACGAGTTTACCCTCACAGCCGACAGCATTGCGCTGACATCCATGGAGTACTACTCGACTGTAGAATACGACTTCATGCGGTCTGAGACCATTGAAATCCACATCCCCGATTATTTCAACAGCGGTTATTACCTCGTGAACGGATATGGCCTGGTTAGATACGTAAATGATATCGAATATGACAGCGACACGAACTTTAACATCCCGAACATCATTCCTTCAGATAACGATTTTATAACCAGGTACAATGAAATTTCCAAGTCTATGGTCCCTGAAGACGAGTTTGAGCTAATAGGTGCATACACATCAAATTCGGACTTTTCTGCTCATTCATTCGTGATTGAGAAGGCCTCCTCAGTGATTATTACCATCGAGTACTCCGCTTCTAAAAAGCTATCATCACCAGACCCGACCATCACTATTTTGAGCGAAACAAAAGATGGGTTTACCCCTGTTGAAATGCAGCAAATCGATTACCAGACGCTCCGGTTTTTGGATTTGCTTGAGCCGGGCGTTTACAGGATAGAAATCAGAAACATGATGGACAGACAATATATTTTCGAGATTAACATACAGGAGATCCCGTGATGGAAGAGAAGCTGGCAAAAAGAATAACATCATCGAAAGCCCTTGCGGTTATTGAAAAAAATTACAGAAGACATGCGGAAAACGAAACGAATGTGTTGGCCAAAAACGCAAGCTTTGTAGAGCTTGCGGAGGTATCTATGCCGGACAAAAATGGTGCCTGGTCTCATCCTCTTAGCTTCTACATTTCCCATCATGCATCAACGATCGGAATAGCAGACGTGTGTAAGGAAGCCAACAGTTTTTTGGAAAAGCATGGTGCAAATGAACCATTGGATATCCTGTCTGTAACAGCCGGGATTAAGGATTCCTCCATCGAACTGATTGTCCTGGTTCGTTTTTATGCACTACCGTTTAAGCACAGCGACCTTTGCGACGCAATCAATAAAAAGGCTGCCAGAAGAAGCGATATACCAAATAAAGAAAAAGAAAGCTGTAAGCCGATTGTAACACAGGAAGATATCCTGCTACACCAACAAAAGTTAAAGGCACAGGCCGACGTGTTAGTCGCATCTACTGAAGATACCCCGTTTTTAAATGGACTTGACGCATATACAAGACGGGATATATCTCAAGAAGACATGAATGAGCAGTTCTACGACCTTAGGACCAGAGATATGCAAATTCAAATCATGTCTTCATACGACGACTTTATCACTGTTTTCCGCGAATGTATGCAGTTCATCACATCTGTCACCGAACGTGAAAACTATTACGACGTCATGAGGGGAAGATCTCGTCAGGACGTCTTTATGAAACAGATAGAATCATATATTCACCGCCGCTTTATAAGCAAAAAACAGCTTCCTCTTGAAGACCTTCCCGCTCTATTAAAGAAAATCGAGTACGCCCTGTTCCGCCTTTATATCGTGCAGGATTTGATTGATGATCCCAACATTACGGACGTTATAATAACCGCCCACAACTCCATCCGCGTTCGTGTAAACGGAAGGGGTTTCCTGTCAAATGTTACATTTGTTGATGAGCAGGATTATGAGCGGTTTATTACAGGCCTTGCCGTTAAAAACAACATAGACCTTAAAGTCCCAACTCAAACCTTTACAGATGACCACGATGCCGGCTATATTTTGCGCTTTACCATCACGGCCCCTTATATAACCAGCTCGAACATTCCAATCATGCATATTCGAAAAGCGGCAAGGAAAAAGCTTTTAGGGGAAGACCTAATTAAAGCAGGCATGATGAATGAAAAGGTGAGAGACTACTTGCTCGACTGTGGGAAATACAGCAGGGGAATCGTCTTTGCCGGTCCTCCCGGAAGCGGGAAAACGGTAGCACTGAATTGGTTTTTGGAAGAAGCATATGAAGCATCTGCCGAAATCTTAGTAATCCAGGAGAATGATGAACTGTTCTCATCTCGAAACGGCGTCATGTTTGAGCACGTCGTAATGAATCCTCAGAAAGGAGAACAGCGCACAACTCTTGAGGATTTGGGGCAAATGGCTCTTGTTGCCGGCGCAAATGTGTTCGTCATCGGAGAGGCAAAAGGAGCAGAGATTTGTTCCGCTATCACTCTCTCTAACTCCGGTTGTCGCACAGCAATAACAATCCACAGCAATTCCTCGACCGAAACCATTGACAAGATGGCAGATCTGGCCATGCGTGGGTATGCCACCTCTTTCGAGCAGGCGAAGAGAATGATGAAGTCATTCGAGACTATCGTATACCTACGGGATTTTAAAATTCAAGAGATCACCCAGATAACCGGATATAACGAGGAAACCAAAGATATGTTCTATCGGCCGATTTACAGGAGATAGCATGCATTATGTGATAAGCGACATTCACGGACATCACGATAAATTCATAAAGCTACTGAAAACAATCTCGTTTTCAGCCGAAGACAGGCTTTTCGTTTTAGGTGATGTTATTGACAGAGGCCCGGATCCGATAGGGCTTTTGCTTCATATCATGGAAATGCCAAATGTTACGCTGCTAATCGGAAATCACGAACACATGATGTTAAGCTGCAAATCAGAAAAAGACTATTTGCTTTGGCGTAAGAACGGTTCCCAACCGACTGTAAAGCAATTTAAAGAATTATCTTCTAATCTCCGCGACAGCGTCATGGAATACCTTTATAACTGTCCTCTAGCCATTCCTGAGTTGTGCGTTAACAACAGACGTTATTACCTGGTTCATTCTGCACCGGTTCCCTTTGTTCTCAGCAGCCAGTTTTTATACAAAAATGCCCTCGTCGATGTGATTGAGGAAGCTGTTTGGAGCAGGTCTTTGGCCAACACCGAAATACGTCCAAAAGACCTGTTTCCAAGGCTGCTTAAGACTTACCGGGGCACGACGCTGATTATAGGTCATACTGCGACTCACAAGTGCTCATATGGGATAACCAATAGCAGGCTGAACCAGCCCCGAATTTCCCGCTATTATCACGGCAGACTTATCAATATCGACTGTGGTTGCAGTTATGGTTTGAATTTAGGGTGCTTAAGGCTCGAAGATCACTACGAATTCTATGTGAACTAATTCCCACGGTGGGAATTGTGAAGAAGTACTTATACGAGAAAACCGCTCATTCTCAAAAAATGGCATATTATAGCGAAAGGATGTGAGCCTAAATGAGCAAAAAGTCAAACAAGAAAACTGTACCTGTCCCAATCGGAAATGGTAAGTGGACCATGAAAATGGATGAGTATGATCAGCTTGTCGAAAACGAAGAGAAGATCAACAAATATCTTAACGAGACCTGTTCTGAGAAACTTAAATTCAGAAATTGCGACAACTTCCCATCCATCGAAGCCCTGCAGGAAAAGCAGGTTGAGAAAGAGCTTGACAAGTATATCGGGTATTTGGTTTATTATGCAGAATGCTACACGCCCCGTCCCGAAGATGAGGATGCCTTCGGGCTTGTCAAGCAGTATATCAATAGAATCCTTCGCGATCATTTGGAGTTAGAATAGTTGTTAATGGACACGTTAAAGGGCAATAAAGCACAAGAAGAAGCAATCAGAACCATAACAGGCCCGGTCATTCTGATCAGCTGCCCCGGTTCCGGCAAAACGACAACCTTGGTAAGACGTATTAATCACATGATTAATAATGGCGTAAGACCGGGGTCTATACTCATGGTTACATTTACACGGGATGCCGCGTCTAACATGGCTGAAAAATACCGAGCACTGTTCGGCGATGATTGTGGCGTTACGTTTGCCACGATACATTCTCTTTGCTTTAACATCCTCAAAGCAGAAGGACTCTGTAAGGATAGTGATGTTTTATCCGAATCTGCAAAACACGACTTCCTGTTTTCTTTTTTCAAAGAGAAAGGGCACGGACGTGATGCCTGGGATATGGCAACAAACGCTGCCACTGCAATCTCTAACAAAAAGAATAATAACTTGGAAGACATTGTAGTAGAAGGCATCCCAAAGGATCTTTTTACCAATCTTTGCACAGCATATGAGAGCTGGTGTAATGATAACGGCTGGATTGACTATGACGACATGCTCGTCAACTGCAGGGATATCCTAAGGGACAAACCATCTGTTTGCGAAAAATATAAACAACGCTTTAGATTTATACAATGCGACGAGTACCAGGACACCAACTATATCCAGCGTGATATTCTCTATTTGCTTGCAGGCCAAAATCCAAATCTGTGTGTGGTGGGAGATGACGACCAAAGCATCTACGCTTTTCGTGGGGCGAAACCAGAAATCATGCTTAAATTCCAGGATGACTACCCGAGCGCCAAGGTTATATATATGGGCACCAATTATCGCTCGTGCAAGGCAATTGTAACACACGCCGGGAACCTGATTGCAAACAACAGAAAAAGATTCAAAAAAGACTTTCTGTCCGAAAGAGGAGAGGCGGGAGAAGAAGGTTTTGTAAGTGTTAAAAAGTTTAAAACCAAGACCGATGAGATAGACTCCCTGATAAAGGACATCCAAAAGAAGAGAGAGTCCGGTGTCCCGTATAAAGATATTGCTGTCCTGTTTAGAACCAACAAACAGGTACAATCTCCGGTTCTTGCTTTGGCAAGAACCGCTATTCCGTATTACTCGACAGAAAGCACAAAGTCCATCTATGAGAGCTTCATGTTCTCAGACATAACAGATTATGTACTCTTATCAAACGGCACCGGAAATGACAGAAACCTTCTTAGAGTGTTAAACCATCCAAATCGTTTCCTCCGTGAGAGGGCGTTCAAAGGCTGCGCCTTTACATTCGACGAAATGGCAAAACGGTTAGACTACATCCTTGATGATGGCGGGTCAAAATGGAAATATGATAAAGCCATCGATAATCTTGATGTATGGATGCAAAATTTCGGACCGGGAAAAATAAAACTGGAAGATCCACCCAAAAAGATGCTGGAGGCGCTTAACGGGGATCACTCTTTAAACTATGACGAGTTTATTAAACAATATGCTGCGTATCGCAATCTGGACTTAAACGAAATCATGGAGCAATACGACGGCCTGTGTCGGGAAGCCATGTCTTTTGCGACAATCGGAGATTGGTTTGACCACGCCAAGGAATTTACGCAAAAGCTTCATGAGGACTTGAAAAAGAAAGATAAGGACGGCGTGATGCTCACCACCATGCACCGGGCAAAGGGCCTTGAATGGAAGGTGGTATATATCATCGACGCGAACGAAGGAATTACTCCTCACAACAAAAGCCAGTCTTCCCTCGACGAGATAGAAGAGGAGCGGCGTTTATTTTATGTTGCCATGACGCGAGCAAAGGATGAACTAAACATTCTAAGTGTTGGTGATAAGCCTTCACGTTTTATTGCGGAGTCATTATCCGTAAAGCCGTTTGTAGAAGAATCCAAACGTAAGGTTATTCCCAAAAAAATGGCTGGGGCCCCGGTTTTACATAAAACTTTCGGTGGTGGGACCGTCGTTTGTTATGAACCCGGCCTGATTGTCTGCGTCTTCAAATCAGTCGGAGAAAAGAAAATACAGTTTCCCGAAACGTTCCAAAAGGGAATTATAGAATACCTATAGACCGGAACGCCCTACAAATCACCCACGAGACGGCCTTTATTTTCGCCCCAGAGCCGATCTGGCTTCGTTTACATGTAAATCTCCTTTTTAACATCCAAAATCAAAATACGGGCCAAATAGCGGCCAAATATCAAAAAGCTAAAGAAGATAAACCCCACCCTTCAGAACAGAGTGGGGTTTTGCAACCAAGTTGTATTATTAAAAAGCAATCTATCGTTCCGCTTCTCCGGGTACTCGTTTTTTCTTTTTTTCATCCATTTCCCTTTGATGCTGCCACTCAAGCATCTGAAGATAATACATTCTTGCCTGTTCAGCAGCCTCCCGATCTGGGTAATCCTCTACCGCCTTTTTAAAATCCTCCTTTTCACTCAAAGCGTTTTTCATGTCCTTAAGCCTATCCCTGGTAAGTTCCTCCTTGGAAATAGCTTTTAAATCACTCCTAAGATTTAAAACCTCTGTTTTGGCCTCCACGATTTTTCGTTCCATCTTGTTCATTTTATCAAGATGATGACACCTGGCAGTCTGGTAACAGTCGTTTGCACGCTCATAATAATCTATTACACTTTCTCCTCTTTCAGGAACCGGAAGAGTGGCGCTGATTGCATCTGTTAGTTTTCCATAAAAAGCCCTTCGCTCCTCATGTGTCGCAATCGATCCCCGGATGCCTCTTTCAAGGCCGAATTCTTTCATCTTTTCGGCATAACTATCCTGCACATGAAGGATCTGCTCTCGAGTCCCTGTATACGCCCTTGCGTTAAGATTGCCTCGCTCATCTATCGGTACAACAAAAGCATGGATATGAGGCGTCTCTTCATCAAGATGCAGCATTACGCTTTTCACATTATCGATTTTAATTCTGTTCGGTTCACCACTCACGGGATCCGCACAAACGACTTCATTATTTTTCGGGTTAAAAGTTTCTTTAAGCCACTCAACATTAGCTTTGGCCCATTCTTCTATGGAAATATCTCCGCTTTCCCTGGAGTAGGTAAGCATTACTTCAAACCCAAGAACCGCATCTTTCCGGATCGTCTTCTGCTGCCCTCCGTTTCGCTTAAGCTCATTGATCACATCTTCAAACACATCGGTGTAGGAGCGCCCTTGCAGCTGGTCGTGAAGATCCACGTTCTGCCTGGACATAACCGGGTCCGCATTTTCCACATGAACAATTCTCATGTTGTGATTGTAGCTGTCCGTCATACCACGGCTGTTTTTTAGCTTTTTTATTCTTGCGATAGCATATCCCATAAGACATACCCCCTTCTAAACGGTTTCGTCATTATATGCCAAATAATTGTCTTCGGGAAAAGCGGATTCCGATCCACACAAAATGCAATGTGGAGTATGTATCTATTTCACACTCAAAACATAAACAGATGGAGGTTTCTGCAAAGACTTATGATATACGACAATTTCTAACTCTTTATTCCGTTCTTGTACCGCACAAATCTCATATAAAGACGAAAAACCAATAATAATGTCCTACAACCAATATTCATGCACGGAAAAGAAAACGCCATCCCAGCTTCCTCACACATTCAGTCTTTCTCTGATAAATCTTAAAGATAATATCCGACTGATACAGCAAGCACGGAAAAAGCAAAGAAGAAGACGGGAAACACCCCAAAGGCGCCCGTTCCGTGCATGGAGACGCAAAGAAAGAAGCAAGCACGGAAGAGAAGAGAGAAAAGCACGAATATGACAAAAGCGGACTCCGGGGAACAAATGGCACGTATATGACAAAACCAGATTTTAAATCTCGTATAAATGCACGAATTTGACATAACAACTTCCGTGCGTGTTATAAGGAAAATCATCCGAATACCCTAAAGAAAAGGGCAAGCACGGAAAAAGGCAGCCAGCGAAGTAACGAGCACGTACATGACAAAAGAAAGCGAAGGAAGGAAAAGTGCACGAATATGCACTCTCGTATAGATGGTGTGAAAAATAATGTTCCGTGCCTGAATGTCACGAATATGACACCAATCTCTCACGCGCCGATAATCGAGGAAGGGCACGCATATGACAAATGCCGGTTAACAAAGCAAACTGGCACGTATATGACACGCAATCGGTTCTGACCATTTTCTCTTACTCAATAATCACCTCTATCCGATGTGCTTATATAGCAGTGTCAAGCACGGAAAAACAGAAGATAAGAATAGCACGTATATGACAAGAAAGAAGTGGAAACGCAAACGGGACGAATGTGACAAAGCAAAAGAGGAAAGCTCTTGTATGACGCACATTATATGATCAATAGGCTGCGATCCTTTTCCGTGCTGGGTGAGAGGTTTTTCTACAAAGATATTTTCTGGCATATAAACATACCGTATACGAAAAAAAGGAGGAATAACTTTTGCAATTAACAAAGAAGTTAAAAGAGAAAATCGGGAGGAAGGTCAGTGGGTTTACCAAGTGGAATTTTGAAACTTCATCTGCAGAGAAAATCGGCCGATCTTTTCCCGAAGCTGGAGGGAAAGCATGAAAGAAGATAAACAAAGAATATTAGACATGCCACAGGACTTTAAGTTCAAAGCGAAGCTTTTCAATGGAAAGGAGTTTCGTTGTAGGAAAGAAGATAACAGCACCGTCTTCGTTTACGAAAAGGGAAAGAAACGCTGGGGCTGGCGGTTTAGCATCGAGCAATTTTGTTCGCAATATGAACTCTGCGAAGCAACAGAAAAAGATGAGACAGCATCCTGGCGCAGACGAATGAGGAATGCCGTAAAAGCGCTTTCAGAGTCTGGCCTCTGGCCGAACGTTAAAGAGCGATTTGAGAACCTTCTTGCCTGGGGTGTCACATTGGAAGAAAAGAGGGAGATGGTCACTCTATACTGGGATATCGGCTGGAAGGAAGTCGTTCCAGATGAAATGGAGGAGAAAATTTCGGAATATAGCAGGAAGTATCCGAAAATCATTTTTAAGAATGCGGACGGAAAGTGGTGCTTCGATACAGATTACCTGCACGAATTATCTGATTGCAGAACGAAAACCATGTACTTCGGCAAGTGGGATAACAAGCGAGAAAAGGACGTCATCGCCAAATGCATAAAAGATGGACAGAATTACACATGTCAGCACCGGGTTGGGTACGACGTGTCCTTTTCATACCTGGCCGACAAAAGAAAGGCCTGGTACAGCGAAGAATACCGTGGCTGCGGAAACGGGCATTATTATCTTGCCTTAAATAACAGCGTGGCGCTGTTCTACGAGAATGACTGAAAAGTCACTATCAAAGAGGATTCATTTAAAAAAAAAGAAGATGAAAAGTCTTTGTAAAATCTTTGTTTGAAGCAACCATTTACGACATTTAAGTAAAACACGGTCTGTTCTATTTTAAAGAGGGGTTTGTTGCCAGGCAGCAAATCCTTTTTTGTCGAAACACCTTTTTTGGCATATATAAACTGCAATACAGAAAAATGGAGCCAATATAGGAGGTAATAAAAATGGCAAAACTATATTTCAGATTTGGCGCCATGGGTGCCAGCAAAACGGCAAACGCCCTGATGACCAAATACAACTACGAGGAAAAGGGAAAGGCCGTTTTGTTCATGAAGCCGGCCATTGATACGAGGGATGGCGAAGCGGTAATAAAGTCCCGCATAGGCCTTGAAGCAAAGTGCATGACGGTTGAGGATTTTCTTGCCCATCGGGACGCGGACAGCTTTTTTGCGCAAGCCTCTTTTGAAAAGAAGCCGGACTGCATCATCGTGGATGAGGCGCAGTTCATGACGAAGGAGCAGGTGGATGTGCTGGCCTTGCTGGCAGACTACCTGGAGATCCCGGTCATCTGCTACGGCCTTAAGACCGACTTCCGCAGTAAGCTGTTCGAGGGCTCGAAAAGGCTCCTGGAACTGGCGGACGAGATTGAAGAAATCCCAACCATCTGCTGGTGCGGAAAAAAAGCCAGGTTCAACGGGCGCATAGCCGGCGGAAAGCTGGTGAAGGATGGCGAGACAATCGTACTCGGTGGAAACGAGTCGTACATGGCACTATGCAGAGAGCACTATATGTCCGGAGACTGCGGCGAAGGCATGGCAGCGAAGGGAAATAAGCAATGGGAGGCCTGACATGACCAAAGAAGGAGCGCAGGAAATCCTGAAAGTCGAACGCATACCAAAGATGGAACACTGCATAGGCTTTGACGCATCGAAGGTGTACCGAAGAAGCGGGTGCTCATACTTCAAACCGCATAGAAATTACTACGATGCCGGCGGAGCGGATATTCCAATTTGGGAAAGTCTCAAAATAGACGGATTCGCTGAATGTGGAAAAGCAGACAAATACGGCGGGAAAATGTTTTGGCTTAGCAGAAAAGGTCTGGACATGCTGTCCTGCTATGAAGAGGCCTTCATCTATGCAAGCAGCGCGCGGGGAAACGAGCTAGACGCTGCGAAACATGTGATTGATGTTTTATTGGAGGATGCCGTGTATTGCGGGTACGGATGTTGGAACCCGTCCTCATCAAAGAACATAGCCTGGCGGGCAAGGCTGCCGCATGCGCTCACTGTAAAGACATTGCATTATCTTCAAAATAAGTGTGGGTATGTCATTCACGAGTATAGCGGCGGTATCGACGATGAGGGTTTCCCTCACTGCACGCACGGCTGGATTCTGACGAGGAAGTGGAAAGAAGAACACGAGGAAAAATACCAGGCAGCGCAAAAGGCGGAATACAAAAGGATGGCTGCTATATGGAAAGAGGTAGACAAAGAGGAGGAAGCAAGATGATATCCATGGAAATAATCAGGAACACATGCAAACAGGTCACATACGGAGAACTGGCAGCGCATTTTCGCGCAGTGGAAAAACAGGGCAAACATGCGGAAGGTTATATAACATTTTCGCAGGAAAGTTTTACGACCCCGTATCCCGAGGCGCAGCGAACATACCATGTCTGGTCGAATAACAAGGCTTATCAGCCAGGCATGCTCGGCTACTCCATTTACGGCAGCGCAATCGACGGCACGGATCCGATGGTTCGGCTGGAAAGATATATGCGAGACGAAAAAGGAGGCCAACACGGTTGGGTTGTCGAGATGTGTTATCTATTTGAGGAGGAGTAGGCCATGGCGGAAATCTACATCGAAAGACTGCACAGAACACAGGAGTATGCAGAATCAATGAGCTAAGTCCAACAAAAGAGAGGAAAACAGGAGGAGCACTTATGGGACAGTGCTATACAGTCGAGGCCAGATTGAAGTTTCAAGACAACGATCCGGCTTCATTTTGCAAGGTCATGAATGACGAGTTCACCGCACGAAATGGAAGAAGCGCCAGATTTGATCTTACAAAAGGAAACACAGACGATCCGTTTGGTTGTTTTAAGATTCTCACATCCGCGAACGCCAACCAGACCAAAGACGGAATCTGGTTCGCAGATTTCGATGGATCTTATGGCTGGGAAGACGTTTTAATTCAGATCTTCCAGGCCGCAGCCAAGGAACTGAAAGACGGGTCGAAAATTATGATCTACCCTGACAGTGGCTCTACAGAGATATCTGTCATAGGGAAAAAGGTGGTAACCATATATAAGTAAAAAAGGGGAAAAACAATGAAAAACTACTACATCACAAACAAGGAAACGAACAAGATCGAACTGCACTTTGAAAAGTCAATGTATATGGACCTGGACGATGCCACAAAGCAGGAAATCAAGTCCGCGTGCCTGTGGAGCCGTGGCGGTGGCTGCTGGGTTTCCCGGGGCCATGTCGGTAGCTGGTCGGCAAACAATGTGAAGCGCATTGCTGAAAGGCTGGGCCTTGAAAATGCCGGATCAGAGGGTGAGCGGTTAAGTTTTGCGGAACAGATGGAGCGGAAAGCCGAACGGGCCGAAGCGAGGGCGGAACGCTACGAAGAGAGAGCAGACCGGGCCCAGGCACACGGTGAAGCACTCCAGGCACCCATTGAGGCCATGCG
>Ga0256404_1004380_pt1 | contig 26861 bp, 26 predicted proteins | sample RumenRJG_01DNA_FD_185990 | JGI IMG/M metagenome (GOLD analysis project Ga0256404, IMG submission 185990) | Bovine rumen microbial communities from Lethbridge, Alberta, Canada - RJG_01 | ecosystem: Host-associated > Mammals > Digestive system > Stomach > Rumen | place: Canada: Alberta | collected...
AAGAGTTTGAACATATTGTACCATGTTTGCGACCGTTAATGGTTAGTGTGGGACGGGATTTCTTTGGCAATAAAGATGATGCTGAAGATGTCGCCCAAGAATCGTTGGCTCGCCTTTGGACCTATTGCTCACGACTTGATGCAGGTAGAAATATGGAGGCTCTTGCCATACGTGTAGCTAAGAACGTGAGCGTTGATATTTACAAGAGGCGACAGGTGGTGACACTGCCTATAAAAGCGCAAATGGATGTTGCGGTAGTGGAATCGGCTGACTCAAACGTTGATTTTGAAGAGACGCAAAACAGACTCGCTCTTGCTATGGCTAAGCTGAGTCCTCGTGAACAGCAGTTGATGCAGGCAAGTAAGATGGATGGTTTGTCGAATGATGAAATATCTAAACAAACGGGTATTGCTAAAGCATCGCTGCAAAGTATTCTCTCGATGGCAAAGAAAAAACTTTTGAAACAGTTTAATCAGTTAGATAATGAAATCAGATAAACAATATAACGACGACGAGCTTTATCAGCAGTTTATGGATGAACTGCAGGAGGGAGCCGACGAGTACGACCGTATTTTGCAGGAACATAAGGTTGTGCCTATGCAGAAGAAGATATGGCCGTGGCTCGTGGCTGCATGTGTGGCAGGCTTGGTTATTGTGTGCCTAAAACCACCTATTTCTCAGACTGAACAGGTGGCAATGGTTGAACAGAAAGAACCTGCTGCCAGAGCAAACATAAGAAAAACTGTTGGAGAGGAATCATCAAAGAATATTGCTGTTGTCTTTTCACAGAAAAAGGAAGCTGAGCCTTTGAGACTGAAAATGTCTGATGAAGATAAAAAATCTGATGTGAATAATGACGACAATAGTAATGATGATGTAAACAGAATGGTTATGGAGGCTAATGAGAAATGTGCGCGGGCAAGTGCTATTGTAAGTAGGTTGTTGGCTGCCGAACCAGAGGTGTTGACGGAAAGCGATATTGCTATTACCAATCCCGAAAACCTGAAGCTTACTTCCGAGGAACTTGAAATGCTCGACCGACAGAAAAGTTTAGATTATGTTGGAAGAATTAAAGAAGCAATATGCGCAGCGCAATGCGCAGTACGTAATTGAATATTGAATATTGAATAATGAAAATGAAAAGGATTTTAATTATAATGATTGTTGCATGCTCAGGTATTATTAATGCTTTTGCAAATGCAAATGTTGAGGTAGAACCTGCTGAGAAACCTAAACACGTTATTGAATATCTTGAAAGTATTATCAAGAGGTGGGGAAAGCCGGGTGGTGAATACACCGTTGAGCGCAGCCCTATAAGCGGACAGATTGTGAAGAGTGTTAGAACAACGCATTTCATTGCCCAGCGTCCTGCTAAATTTGACGAGCTGACAAGTATGGCTTTCAAGGCTGATGAAAATCTGGCGTATCTCTTTCAGCATATTCCTGCTTCGAGCACCCAGAGTTTCGATATAGAGATATACAATAATAATTCTGTTGCAACGGGTATGCGCATTCGTAACCCAAAAGACGAGATGTGGCTGTTGTGTACCAAGAATCCTGAAAATCCACTGTTGCGTGATGTGTATGCTCTTGTGTGGCACAACGATGGACTGGCTATTGAGGGCGATGTGTACATGGTTACTTCAAAGCGTCCTGACCTTATGAAAACTCCAGAGCCAACAGATCATACCTTTAGAATAGAAGGTAGAGTGGGTGAAGAGATAAAAGATTCGCTATACAATATATATATAGCCAACTCTATGGAGGAACTCAATCGTCAGAATGAGAATGATTATGTGGCTTGTGTGCCTGTTATAAATAAGCGCTTTGAGTTTACAACAAAGCTTGACCATCGCATGGTGGGCCGTCTGCGTTGCATCTTCCCTAATGGCGAACTGTGCTCGGCATGGATAGATCTTGATTTTGTTCCGGGTGAAACATACCATATTACCGTTCATAATGGCAGATACGATGAGGATGTTGACTATGAAAGCCGTGTTGGTGCATATTCAGGAAAAAGTCTTACCCGAAATAATTACAGACGAGCAAATGTCTTTTCTGATACGAATGAAATGAAAAAGATGAAGTTGTTCTTAAAAAGCTATGGTGACCAATTCCGTATGCATGCCGAGTTATTTGAAAACTACCAGGAACAGCTTGAAAAGGTGCGTAAACTGTATTATATGGCAGAGGATAAGGCGAGAAAGAGAGATTTAAAGCAGCGCGTCAAGAACCTGCACAAGATCAGTCAGACTGAGGCTGAGAAGATGAATGATGCGGCAGATAAAATAACATCGCTTCTCGATACAAATAAAGATCTTGATTTCACTAAGGAGCCTTACTCTGATGTACTTAATGGCGTTACTGAAATAATAAAATTTAATGATACTATTATAGGTAAGCTTCAGCACATGACGGTAACGGAGGATGCGTTTGATGCGAACGAAATAAACAAGCGCATAAAATATCATTATAACCAGATAGAAAAGAACAACAACCGACTATATAAATATGTTGATTCTTTAGCTGACAGATTAGCTGACAGTGTGCGTATTGATTCTATAGAGATAAAACCTCAGATTAAGATAGATTCTAAAGCTCCGAAATTGCAGACGTTGCCGTATTCAGAAAAGTGAAAAAATCAGCACATTTGTTTGTATCGTGATATTGTAGCTGATATAGAGGGAATATAGGGGCATTATAGAGGCTTAATAAGCAAATTTTTTATTGGCGTAGATGAAAAATAATTGAAAGTTTTTTATCTGCGCCTTTTGCTTGTTGTGATTTGTGAAGTTTGAATGTGTATTTCTGTTCTTTATTAATAACTTTCAGAAGATAGTTGATACTCTGAAATAAAGAAAAATCGTTCAAAGTTAATTCTTTTGTTTTAACGTTGAACGATTTGATAGTTTTATACCTTAAATCAGTTTGTCTTAAGGTTGCTTTTTTATTTTTATCCAGTTCTTTACTCTATTGTATCCCTCTACTCCAAGAATGGTAAGACCTGCGTATTGGCATGTTTTAGCCATTCCGAAAAGTATTGTCCACAATATGCCCTTTAATGTAGCGCTGATAGGTAATAACATTTGGGCAAACGACAAGATGTAAAAGGGGATGCAGCACGACAGAACTATGACTCCTGTTCTGAATGACAGGGATTGTAATCGTTGTCGTATATTCATTTATCTTTTGTATTTCTCGATCATAGCTCGTAGGGTTGCGCCATGATGTCCTTCTTGTTTTGCAAAGATGTCCATCTCATCGGCAGCCTCGTTCATGCCTGCAGCACGGAATGCTTGTGCAAGTTGCTGTACCTGTTCTTCACCCTTTTCTTCTCCGTTGGCAAAGGCCTCTGCCAATTTCCAAATATTATTATTGTATTTGCCGATGAGTGTGGCATAAAAACCCGCATGAACTGCTTCTTGGTTGGCCATATCTATAAAGGTGTTGGTCACTTCTTCTGGATAGCCTTGTTCTTTTGCCATGCGTGCAAGTGCATAGTATGTCATTACTCCTGCGGCTTCTGCTTTTGCAGCTCCGTCGCATATTTTTTCAAAGTCAGTTCCTTTTGTTAATCCGTAAATCATTTTTGAGTTTTATTTATCTTTATATTTATAATATAGGTTTTTGCAAAATTTCCATGCATTTGTTGACCACATGGCAAGGAAGATGAGAACAGGTTGGAAGAATAGGCGTATGAGGCGTGCCTGATCGGTATTAAGTCCGAAAGCATCTATGTGGTTTATGTATTGGTTTATGTTGCCTGGGAAAATCAGAATGTAGAATAATGCGAGCATAGAACCCACGAGCCCTTTGTGCTTATATAGGAAGAGTATACTGAGTCCTAAACAAATTTCAACCACGCCTGATGCAAGAACGATGAAGTCTGTAAAGGCTGGTGTGAATTGCAACCATGTTGGCACTTGTGCCACAAACTCCTGACGTGCGTGTGTCAGATGACTATAACCTGCATAGGTCATGAATAGTCCTAACAGAATACGGAATAAAAATTTTATGTATTTCATTGTGTTGTTGTTTTATTATTTAATGTTTCAATAATAGAATCTAATTCAAAAGCGAGATTATGGTAATCTTCAAGTTTGAGTGGACATGCCGATAGTTGTTTTCTCATGCCTGAAGGTATCAATTCGTAGGCTTTCTCTTCTAAATTCTTCCCTTTTGTTGTCAGACTTACAATTTGTTGCCGTTTGTCTTTTTCTCCTTTCTTTCTACTGATAATTTCTAATTTCTCCATTCGTTGAAGAAGTGGAGTGACGGTGTTTGTTTCCAACAGAAGACGATGGGCAATGGTGTTGACTGATAGATTGTCGTTTTCCCAAAGTACCATTAGCACCAGATATTGAGGATAAGTGATGCCAAGTTTTGAAAGCATCGGAGTATATGCTTGTGTAATTAATCTTGTTGCTGTGTATAGTCGAAAACAAATTTGATTATCGAGTTGTAATTCTGTATGCATGATTGTATTTATATCGTTTGCGACACAAATGTATTTATTATCTTTTATATCGCAAGCGATATAAGAGATTATTTATGTAATTTTAACGATATATCGCTCGCGATATAAATATAGTTGGAGATCTTGTCGAAGAATTTATAACCTAAAAAATTTTATAGGTATTAGTCTTCGAGATGCCTTCGAGATGTCTTCGAGATGTCTTCGAGATGCCTTTAGGATGCGCTTAGGATTCGTTTAGGATGTGTCTTGTGCATTTTATTCAAGTTTTTTGCCTTTATAATATCCGTTGAAAGCATCGTGACCATATCCTTTGCCATCGTAAACAAAAGAACTTGCCATTGCATCTTTGACTTTTTCTCCACGATAATACACGTTGAAGGCATCTTTGGCATATCCACCTTTTAGTACCTTGAATGAACTTACCATTGCGTCTTTTATTTTCTTTCTGTTGTAGAAAACATCAAAGGTTGTTTTGTAGTATTCGCCGTGTTCAAATTTGCCTTCTTCTAAAACAATATCATCTTTCAGTCGGCAGTCGTTGGCTGTTTCGTTGTGAATTCTGTCAAAATTAGTACTGTTGTTAGAATTTTGATTTTTTAATTTGAAAGAACTTGGATCAACGAAAGGTAGAATCGTGCCGTTAATATAAACGTTGTTACAGTCTTTAGCGTAGCCTTGACCAAGGATTCTGAAACTGTTTATGTCGACGAATTTAACTGGTGAACCATTAAAATAAACTCTGTTGTGCTCAATGGTGTAGATGCCTTTATTGTCGTTGATGTTTATGTTGTGCCGTGGAGAAGTTGTAAAACTCTCCTTATTATTGAATGAACCAACCTGTGCATTTGTTGTAGTTGCAAAAACAAATAAGGTTGCAGCTGTAAGAATGATAATTTTTGCTTTCATATTTATAGTTTATAATAGGTATTCTTTTTGAGATGACTTTACTGTTGCATACAAACTTTTGTTTTGTATGCAACAAATGTAGACATTTTTTTTTATTTTGTTGGTATTTATTTCCTATTAAGTTTTAGGGAATTCCCTAAAAGCAAAAAAAATACGTGTGTCAATTTGTCAGCCTTGTAATGTTGGCACGGTTTTGGCATAAGAAGAAAGTGAGTAGACACTCAAGCCGACAATGGCTGTTGGCTATATCCATTAAATATAAACAATAAAAACATAAGAATTATGACTATTAAACCATTAGCAGACAGAGTACTGGTATTACCAGCACCAGCTGAAGAAAAAGTAGGAGGAATCATTATCCCAGACACAGCTAAAGAGAAACCACAGCGTGGTAAGGTTATTGCTGTTGGTCAAGGCACCAAGGACGAGCAGATGTTTCTTAAGGAAGGCGATGTAGTTCTTTATGGTAAGTATGCTGGTACAGAGCTTGAGGCAAATGGTGAGAAGTATCTCATGATGCGTCAGAGCGATGTTTTGGCAGTAGTTGAGGAATAATTTGTATATCCCTCAAGAGAGGAGGAAAGGTTTAAACAGAAAATCTAAATTAAATAAGGAAATAAAATTATGGCTAAAGATATTAAGTATGATGTAGATGCCCGTGATTTGATGAAGCAGGGTGTTGACCAGTTGGCAAACGCAGTAAAGGTTACTCTTGGCCCTAAAGGTCGTAACGTTGTTATCGAGAAGAAGTTTGGCGCTCCACAGATTACTAAGGATGGTGTAACTGTAGCTAAGGAGGTTGAACTTGAAGATAAGTTCCAAAATGCAGGCGCTCAGCTCGTTAAGAGTGTAGCAAGTAAGACTGGTGATGATGCCGGTGATGGTACAACAACAGCTACTATCCTTACACAGGCTATTGTTAACGAAGGCTTGAAGAATGTTACTGCTGGTGCAAATCCAATGGATTTGAAGCGTGGTATTGACAAGGCAGTTTCTAAGGTTATCGACTACATTAAGGAAAATGCCGAGGTTGTTGGTGATAACTACGATAAGATCGAGCAGGTAGCTACTGTTTCTGCAAACAACGATCCTGAAATTGGTAAGCTTCTTGCTGATGCGATGCGCAAAGTAAGCAAGGATGGCGTTATCACTATTGAGGAAAGCAAGAGTCGTGACACATATATTGATGTTGTTGAGGGTATGCAGTTTGATCGCGGTTATCTCTCAGGTTACTTTGTAACAGATGCAGACAAGATGGAGTGTGTTATGGATAATCCATACATCCTTCTCTACGATAAGAAGATTTCTAATCTTAAGGAATTCTTGCCAATTTTGCAGCCTGCTGCCGAGAGCGGTCGTCCATTGATGGTTATCGCAGAAGATGTTGATTCAGAGGCTCTTACCACTTTGGTAGTAAACCGTCTGCGTGGTGGATTGAAGATTTGTGCTGTAAAAGCTCCTGGCTTCGGCGATCGTCGCAAGGCTATGCTCGAGGATATAGCTGTGCTCACAGGTGGTGTAGTTATCAGCGAAGAAAAGGGCTTGAAACTTGAACAGGCTACTCTCGAGATGCTTGGCTCTGCCGAGAAGGTATGTGTATCTAAAGACAACACTACTATCGTTAATGGTGCAGGCGAGAAAGAGAATATCAAGGATCGCGTAGCACAAATCAAGAATGAGATTGCTAATACAACAAGTTCATACGATAAGGAAAAACTTCAGGAGCGTCTTGCTAAGTTGGCTGGCGGTGTTGCAGTACTCTACGTTGGTGCAAACTCAGAAGTAGAGATGAAAGAGAAGAAAGATCGTGTTGACGATGCTCTTTGCGCAACACGTGCCGCTATTGAAGAAGGTGTAACTGTTGGTGGTGGTACTACTTACATCCGTGCTCAGCAGGCACTTGTTGATCTTAAGGGCGATAATGCTGATGAACAGACTGGTATCAACATCGTTCGTCGTGCAATCGAGGAACCTCTTCGTCAGATTGTTGCCAATGCAGGTGGTGAGGGTTCTGTTGTAGTAAACAAGGTTCGCGAGGGTGAAGGTGACTTTGGTTACAATGCTCGCAAGGATGTTTACGAGGATCTTCGTGCCGAGGGTATTGTTGACCCAGCTAAGGTAGAGCGTGTTGCTCTTGAGAATGCAGCTTCAGTAGCAGGTATGCTCTTGACAACAGAGTGTGTTATGGTTGACAAACCAGAACCAGCTCCAGCTATGCCTGCTGCAGCACCAGGTATGGGAATGTAATTATATTAAAAAGTGCAAAATATGAGGGTGGACATATATGTTCACCCTTTATTTGTATAATAATAAATAGTTTTTTTAAAAATAAAAACATTATTTTTGAAAAAAAAAGTGCAAAATGCTTTGAAGCTATAAATATTTTTTCTACCTTTGCCAATGTAAGACAAGAAAGTATCGGATTTTATCCGACAAAGATATTTTTTTGATTTGTTTTAGTAGATTAGTTTTTAAGTAGTTTGTTTTTTGAAAATCGGGCGTCGTGAGACACCTGATTTTTTTTTGCTATATACGGATAGAATAATTATTCCCTCTTCAATATTCATTATTCAATAAGTTTTATTACCTTTGTCTGCGTGAATGAATGAAGAGTATACGACTCGCAAAATTTATTCCTTATTATATACAAGAGATAATCGTGAAACAGTTAAGAGAATTATATAAGAAATGGGCTGGTGCTGAGCCTGCCAATGTAGAGAAACTGCCTGGAGCTGGTAGTAATCGTGAATATTATCGTTTTTTTGACTCAGAAGGTAAGACTGTGATAGGTGTTATTGGTACGAGTAGAGACGAAGATCATGCATTTATTACCATTGCTAAGCATTTTGTGCAGCGTCAGTTGCCTGTTCCAGAAGTTCTTGCTGTGAGCAGAGATGAGTTGAGATATTTGCAAACTGATCTTGGTAAGGTGTCACTTTTCGATGCTATCAAAGGCGGTAGGGAAGCTGGCGGAAGATATAATCAAGAGGAAAAACAGTTGCTTGTAAATACAATTCGTGAACTGCCTAATATTCAAATGCGTGGTGCTCGTGGTATGGACTGGAAAGTGTGTTACCCACAGCCAGAATTTGATGAGGAAGGTGTGCTCTTTGATTTGAACTATTTCAAATATTGTTTCCTTAAGGCTACTGGGCTTGATTTTCATGAATTGAAACTTGAGGCGAATTTCCGTATGTTTGCGAAAGATCTTACTGCTGATGCTTGTGACAGTTTTATGTATCGCGATTTTCAGGCTCGCAACATAATGTTAGGCGAAAACGGAAATCCGTACTTTATTGACTTCCAAGGAGGGCGAAAAGGGCCATTCTATTATGATCTTGCCTCTTTTCTGTGGCAGGCTTCTGCAAAATATAATGATGAATTACGTCAGGAATTAATAAATGAGTATTACGACTCGTTGAAAAACTATACCGAGGTTCCTTCGGAGAACTATTTCATGAAGCGTCTTAATCTGTTTGTGCTATTCCGTACACTTCAGGTGCTTGGTGCATATGGTTTCCGTGGATACTTTGAAAGAAAGAAACATTTCCTTGATAGTATTCCTCCTGCTATGCATAATCTTCGAAACCTTATAAAATTAGGTGCCGATGTGTTCCCTTATCCTTATCTTATGGATATGTTGAAGCGTCTTACAGAACTTCCTCAGTTTGCAGAGAAGCCAGAACCTATTAAGGAACGTGAGGATGGATATAAAATTACCGATAACCCTGTGTATCAGGCAAATCCTTTGGATGGACCTGCTACTTTCTCTAAATATGATGGTAAAGGACCATTAGTGGTTCGTGTGTGGAGTTTCTCTTTCAAAAAAGGAATTCCTGAAGACCCATCAGGTAATGGTGGAGGGTATGTGTTCGACTGTCGTTCAACCCATAACCCCGGTCGTTATGAGCCTTATAAGAAAATTACAGGTTTGGATGAGCCTGTTATTCGTTTCTTGGAAGATGATGGTGAGATTCTCGATTTCTTGAAACCGGTATATCAGTTGGCTGAACATCATGTGGAACGCTATATGCAGCGCGGGTTTACCAATCTTATGTTCTGTTTTGGATGCACTGGTGGTCAACATCGTTCTGTTTATAGTGCTCAGCATCTTGCAGAGCATATTCACGACAAATATGGTATTGAAGTGGAGATAACACATAGAGAACAAGGGGTGCATCAGATACTAAAGGCAAAAGACACTTCAAAATGATGTTTTTTGAAAATAAAGTGTTACCTTTGCAGCAATGAAACAAGCAATGATATTCGCAGCGGGTTTAGGAACCCGATTGAAGCCTCTTACTGATCACATGCCCAAAGCATTGGTAAGAGTAGGGGATGAGCCGCTGCTTAAGCGCGTAATTCATCAGTTGCAGAATGCAGGTATAGAGAGAATTGTTATTAATGTGCATCATTTTTCGCAGATGATTCTCGACTATCTCAAGGAAAACAATAATTTTGGTTTAGACATACGCATCAGTGACGAAAGTGACGAACTTCTCGAAACTGGTGGCGGCATAAAAAAGGCTGCTCCTTTGTTTGATAAGGAACAGCCTGTTTTGATTCATAATGTTGATATATTGAGCAACGTTAATCTTGCCGTCTTCTATGATCTTCATTCTGATGCGGCAGCGTCACTACTTGTGAGTTGGAGAAAAACCAAGCGTTATCTTGTTTTCAATAATGACATGCGATTGATGGGCTGGATAAATATAGAAACAGGTGAAGTGAAAAGCCCTTTTGATGAAGTTAAAGAAGAATTGAAGCATGGTTTGGATACAGTAAATTCTCAACTCTCAACAGCAAATTACAAACTTTTTGCTTTTTCAGGTATACATAGTTTCTCGCCTTCGCTCTTTAGTTTGATGGAAAGCTATCCTAAACGTTTCCCAATTATGGATTTTTACCTGCAGAATTGTGATAAGGTGAAGATTCAGGGAGTTGTGAAAGAAAACCTTAGACTAATGGATGTTGGAAAGCAGGAAACGCTTGCTGAGGCTGAAGATTTTTTGAAGACTCTGGTATAGCATGATGAATGAAAAAAAGATAACAAGGAATTTATTATAAAAAAATAACAAGATGCAACAGAAGATTATTATCCTCGATTTCGGTTCACAGACCACTCAGTTGATTGGTCGTCGTGTGCGTGAGCTCGACACCTTCTGCGAGATTCTGCCTTACAACAAATTCCCTAAGGATGATCCCAACATTATTGGTGTAATTCTTAGTGGTAGTCCTTATTCGGTTCATGACCCAGAGGCGTTTAAGGTGGATTTGAGTCAGTTTGTTGGTAAATATCCAGTATTGGGTATCTGCTACGGTGCACAGTTTATCTCTCATTCTTATGGTGGAAAGGTAGAGCAGACAGGTACACGTGAGTATGGTCGTGCAAATCTTGAAACAATTGATTTGAATACCCCAATCTTTAAGGGTTTTGAAAAGGGTTCTCAAGTTTGGATGAGTCATGGTGACACTATTACTGCTATTCCTGATGATTTTCATATCACAGGCTCTACAGCTGATGTGAAGTATGCAGCTTTTGCTAATGAGGAAAAGCGTGTCTGGTGTGTTCAGTTCCATCCTGAAGTTTATCATTCATTGCAAGGTAAAACTTTGTTGAAGAACTTTGTTGTTGATATTTGTGGTTCACGTCAGGAGTGGTCGCCAGCAAGTTTTGTTGAGTCAACGGTAAAGGAACTTAAAGAGCAGGTGGGTAATGATCGTGTTATCCTCGGTCTTTCAGGTGGTGTTGATTCTTCTGTTTGTGCAACATTGTTGAATAAAGCTATTGGTAAGAATCTTACATGTATCTTTGTTGATCATGGAATGCTCCGTAAGAACGAGTTTAAGAAGGTTATGGAGGCTTATCAAGGTCTTGGCTTGAATGTAATAGGTGTTGACGCTTCTGAGAAATTCTTCAAAGATCTTGAAGGTGTAACAGATCCAGAGCAGAAACGCAAGATTATAGGTCGAGACTTTGTTGAGGTGTTTAATGCTGAAGCAAAGAAGATTACTGACGCTAAGTGGTTGGCGCAGGGAACAATCTATCCTGACCGTATTGAAAGTTTGAGTATCACAGGTATGGTTATCAAGAGCCATCATAATGTTGGTGGTTTGCCAAAGGAGATGCATCTTAAACTTTGTGAGCCATTGCAGTGGTTGTTCAAGGATGAAGTTCGTCGTGTAGGTTATGAGCTTGGTATGCCTGAGCGCTTGATAAAGCGTCATCCTTTCCCAGGTCCTGGTCTTGCTGTGCGTATTCTTGGTGATATTACTCGTGAGAAAGTTCGTATTCTTCAGGATGCTGATGATATTTATATTGAGAAGATGCACAACTACACTATGGAAGATGGTACAAGCCTTTATGATCATGTGTGGCAGGCAGGAACAGTGTTGCTTTCAACTATTCGTTCTGTAGGAGTGATGGGTGATGAGCGTACATATGAGCATCCTGTTGCTCTTCGTGCTGTTACCTCTATGGATGCGATGACAGCTGACTGGGCTCACCTGCCTTATGATTTCATGGCAGAAGTGTCTAATGAGATTATTCGTAAGGTGAAGGGTGTGAATCGTGTTTGCTACGATATTTCTTCTAAGCCACCTTCGACAATTGAGTGGGAATAAACTTGTTTGTTCTTGCTTTATGAGATATAGAAAAAGCCGATGTAGAAAAAACATCGGCTTTTGTGTATCTTATTGGCACAAATCTGTGCTTGTAGAGTTTCTTGTTAGAGAGATTATTTCTTTGAAGACAATTCCTTTAAGGTGTCTCTTATCTCTGTAAGCAATACTTCTTCCTTTGAAGGTGCAGGAGGTGGTGCTGGGACAGCTGTTTCTTCGTCCTTTTTACGTGATAGTTTGTTGATGAATTTTACAAGTAGGAACACGCATAATGCGATGATAACGAAATCTATCGTTGTCTGGATGAAATTGCCATAATTGATAGTGGCAGATTGCATCTCTATTCCGTCAGCAATTTTCTCAGCAGGAAGAGTTACCTTGAGGTCTGAGAAATTTACTCCACCAATGAGCCAACCGATAGGAGGCATGATGATGTCGTCAACAATACTGCTAACGATTTTTCCAAAAGCTCCACCGATGATTACACCTACAGCCATGTCGATGGCATTGCCTTTAACGGCAAACTCTTTGAATTCTTTGATTAATTTTCCCATAGTGCGTGTTTTTTAATTATTAAATTTGTAAACTCTAAATGCCATTATTATGTGGCTTTGTATCATTTTGTAAACTCTACTTTGCAATAGTGTAAATGATACATCTTTTTAATATTGTTTAATACAACATTCGTTTGCAAATATAGGAAGATTTTTGTAACTTTGTGCTCGCAAAAGGGGATTTTTTATCAGATAGTTGGAAAACTTGATATGTTAACCCTTTTTGTTGGTAAAAAGAAAATCATTTTTTTATATCAATTATAAAACAAAATTTTAAAAACATGGTAAATGTAGCTATTAACGGTTTCGGCCGTATTGGTCGTCTGGCTTTCCGTCAGATGTTTGAAGCTGAAGGTTATGAGGTTGTTGCTATCAACGACTTGACAAGTCCTAAGATGTTGGCTCACCTTCTGAAGTATGATACTGCACAGGGTGGTTTCGCTGGCAAGTATGGCGAGGGTAAGCACACTGTAGAGGCAACAGAGGATTCTATCATCGTTGATGGTAAGGAGATTAAGATCTCTGCTGAGAAGGACGCTGCTAACTGCCCATGGGCTGCTAACAAGGTAGATGTTGTTCTCGAGTGCACAGGTTTCTACACATCTAAGGAGAAGGCTTCAGCTCACCTCGCAGCTGGTGCTAAGAAGGTAGTTATCTCTGCTCCAGCAGGTAACGATCTTCCTACAATCGTTTACAATACAAACCACACTGTACTGACAGCTGAAGACAAGATTATCTCTGCTGCTTCTTGTACAACAAACTGTCTCGCTCCTATGGCTGACGCACTTAACAAGTACGCTGCTATCCAGAGCGGTATCATGTCAACAATTCACGCTTACACAGGTGATCAGATGCCTCTCGATGGCCCACAGCGTAAGGGTGACCTCCGTCGTTCACGTGCTGCTGCTTGCAACATCGTTCCTAACTCAACAGGTGCTGCTAAGGCTATCGGTCTTGTAATTCCTGAGTTGAACGGTAAGCTTATCGGTTCTGCACAGCGTGTTCCAACTCCAACAGGTTCTACAACTATCTTGACAGCTGTTGTTAAGGGTAAGGATGTAACTGTTGAGGGTATCAACGCTGCAATGAAGGCTGCTGCTACTGAGTCATTCGGTTACAACGAGGATCCTATCGTTTCTTCTGATATCATCGGTATGCGTTTCGGTTCACTCTTCGATGCTACTCAGACAATGGTATCTAAGATTGACGATGATACATATCAGGTACAGGTTGTTTCTTGGTACGACAATGAGAACTCTTATACTTCTCAGATGGTTCGTACTATCAAGTACTTCGCTGAACTCGGCTAATTTCGAATCATTTGATTCTATATATGGCTGCTCTTTCTTTCGGGAAAGGGCAGCTTTTTTCTTTTGTTATTCCTCTATAATGCTTCTATAATTCGTCTATATCAAATCTTGGGCTGTTTAAAGTTTTTTCATATTAATGATGAAAAGAGATTGTATTTGCTTGCAAGGACGATAAAAAAACATTATTTTTGCGGTATGAAGATGATAACAATTCTTGGTCCTACTGCCAGTGGCAAAACAGATATTGCTGCTCATTTAGCTTACGAACTTGGTGCAGAGATTATTAGTGCTGATAGTCGTCAGGTGTATCGTGGTATGGACATTGGTACAGGAAAGGATCTTGAAGACTATATTGTAAATGGCACTCCTGTTCCTTATCACCTTATTGATATTTGTGATGCAGGAGCAAAGTATAATCTGTTCCAATATCAGGAGGATTTTCTTAAGGCTTATGATGACATCACCTCAAGAGGTGTGCAGCCTATTCTTTGTGGAGGAACGGGATTATATATTGAATCTGTGCTGAAAGGATATCATCTATCTCCTGTTCCACAAAATCCAGAGTTGCGTGCAAGTCTTGAAGGCAAGAGTCTTGAAGAACTTACGGTTATGCTAAAGGAGTTGAAGGCAAAGGCAGGTAGTAACATGCACAACAAAACAGATGTTGATAGTTGTCAGCGTGCAATCAGGGCAATTGAGATAGAATCGTATAATTTAGAGAACCCTATTCCAGTGCGTGATTTTCCAGCTATTGACTCTATTATAATAGGTGTGAACATTGATAGGGACGAGCGCAGACGAAAGATTACCAATCGTTTGAGGAAACGCTTGGATGACGGTATGGTTGATGAAATAAAGCAACTTCTTGCTTCGGGTATTCCTGCTGAAGATTTAATCTATTATGGTTTGGAATATAAATATATCACGGAATATGTAATAGGAAAGACCAGTTATGATGATATGTTCCGAGGGCTTGAGATAGCAATTCATCAGTTTGCTAAGCGGCAGATGACATGGTTTCGTGGTATGGAGCGTCGTGGGTTTAAAATTCATTGGATAGATGCTATGCTGCCAATGGATGAGAAGGTGAAAGCAATTAAGGAACTGATAAAATAGCAACTCTTTTTTTTAGATAAAGAAATAGTTATGGTAGATTCAAGCAGATGGGGCATCCTCTATTGTCCTAAAAGAGGATTAGGAACAGGTAAGCGCTGGCAGAAGATAGAGCGCGTGCTTAATGAATATGAAATCCAGTTTGATTTCATTCAGAGCGAGGCGATGGGTAGTGTTGATCGCCTTGTGAAGATGATGATCAACAATGGATATAAGACAATCATTATAGCAGGAGGCGACTCTGCATTGAATGATGCTGTGAACTGTTTGATGGAGGTTGATAAAGAAACTCGTGACAGTATAGCACTCGGTGTTATCCCTAATGGTGTTATGAATGACTTTGCTGCATTCTGGGGCTTTTGGGAAAACGATCTTGTGCGCACTATAGGTTGGTTGAAAAAGCATAGAGTAAGAAAAATAGACCTTGGCTGTATTCGCTATACCAATAAGCATAATGAAAAATGCCATCGCTATTTTCTTAATTGTGTAAATATTGGTTTGGTAGCTGCTATCATGGACTTGAAGCGCAAAACACGCCATGTTTTTGGTTCACGCACAGTATCATTCTTTTCATCAGCCTTGCTTATGATTTTCCAGCGTCTTGATTATAAGATGAAGGTGCGCATCAATTCAGATACTATCAATCGCAGAGTGATGACAATGTGTGTTGGCAATTCAATAGGTTATGGTCAAACACCAAATGCTGTTCCTTATAACGGGTTGCTTGATGTCTCAGTGGTTTATCATCCTCAAATAACTCAGCTCTTTGAGGGGTTCTATCTTTTTGTGAAGGGAAAGTTCTTGAATCATAAGAGCGTACATCCTTATCGCACACATGAGGTTTTTGTAGAGAAAGCCGAACATGCTGTTGTTGGTATTGATGGTAGATTAATGAAAACTCCTGTAGGAGCATTTAAGATAAATGTTGAGCAAGAGGTTATTAATTTCCTTATTCCGGAATAGTGACGTTGAACATTGATATTTGAACATTGAGATTTGAACTTTGAGGTTTACGAATAGCTTGAATTTTGACATAAAAAAATGAACATTGAATTTTGAGTTTTCAAAGTAATCATAAACCTCAAATCTCAAAGTTCAATGTTCAAAATATATTGTTTAATGTTCAACGTAAATTTATCCCATTTGGCATATTTTGGTTAGTTCTTCTATTTCCAAAAGCATAATCTTTCTGCCGTCGATAGAAATAAGATTTTCATCGGCAAAAGAAGACAAGGTTCGAATGGCGTTACTTGTAGTCATGTTCGACATGTTTGCAAGGTCTTCTCTGCTCATGAGTATATTCAAAGTCATGTTGTCGTCTTCCACTCCATAGCTTTTCTTTAGTGATAACAGAGCCTCAGCCAGTCGTGCTCTGATGTGTTTCTGTGTTAGATTTACAGTTCTATCATCAGAATATCCTAATTCGCTCGAAAGATAACTAATGAAATAGAATGTGATGTGATAGTTTTCTTTCATCATCTCAACTATCAAATCCATCGGGAAAAAGGCTACAGTTGCAGTCTCAAATGCTGTGGCAGCTGTTTTGTATTTCTCTTTAGCAAAGTATGCTCTAAAACCAAAGAATTCTCCTGGCTTTATTGTTCTTATAATCTGGTTGCGCCCGCTCACTCCATCTTTAAATACTTTTGCCTTTCCTTCTATAAGAAACATTAATTGACCAGGAACATCCAATCCATGGTATATAACTTCGTTTTTTCTGTATTTTTTTATGGTAATATTCCGGAGCAGTAACAACTTCTCCTTTTCAGTAAGTGGATTCCACAGTTGTGAAATCTTGGTTACAATCTTATCTTTTGAAACCTCTTTTTTTATAGTCATGTTTTCAAAAATAATTATTCTATTGAGATAAATTTCAAAATAGTTTTGTTAAATGCAAATTTAAATAAAATGTTTGAAACCTCATAACTTTTTACTAAAAAAGTATTGTAAAGCATAAAAACTTAGTTTTTTGTCAAATTATTCGGCTTAAAATTTTGTTCCCCAAGCAAAAATTATTAATTTTGAAGTCGTGAGTTGTACCAAATGCTTACTATGGTATATATTCAAAAAATCAAAGTACCAATGAACATTTAAACCTTAATCACAATAATGAGTTATTTAAAATTTGAAAAAGCTCTGATGACTAATCTGCAGGAATCCTTACCGAGGGAGTTGCTGCGCACTAACAGGTCGGGAGCGTATTCGTGCTCAACAGTTGTAGAGTGTAACACACGAAAATATCACGGCTTGCTTGTTGTTCCTGTGCCACAGCTCGACGATGATAATCACGTGTTGCTGTCGTCTCTCGATTGTACTGTTGTTCAGCATGGAGCTGAGTTTAATTTAGGTCTGCATAAGTATCAGGGAAACAACTTTAGTCCAAAAGGACACAAGTACATACAGGAATTTGATTGCGCACAGGTTCCTACGACAGTTTATCGCGTAGGTGGAGTAATCCTAAAAAAAGAGGTCGTATTCCAGCATTATGTTGATCGTATTCTGATACGTTACACACTTGTAGATGCTCATTCGGCAACTACTTTGCGTTTCCGCCCGTTCTTGGCTTTCCGTAGTGTGCGCCAGTTCACTCATGAGAATGGTACAGCCAGTCGCGACTATCACATGGTTGACAATGGTATTCAAACATGTATGTATGCCGGTTATCCCAATCTCTTCATGCAGTTCAGCCGTAAGAATCAGTTTGTTTTTCAGCCAGATTGGTATCGAGGGATAGAATATCCCAAAGAGCAGGAACGTGGTTATGCCAGCAATGAAGACCTTTATGTACCAGGTTATTTTGAAATGCCTATACGTAAGGGTGAAAGTATTGTATTCTCTGCTTCTACATCAGAAATAGAGACAAGTGGCTTGAAACGTCTTTTTGAAGAAGAAGTCAACGAGCGCACACCACGCGACAATTTCTTCCACTGTCTTGTCAATGCTGCTCACCAGTTTCATATTCATGAAAAGAACGACGACCGCTATATTTTAGCCGGTTATCCATGGTTCAAATGCAGAGCTCGTGACACATTTATTGCCCTCCCAGGTCTTACACTAAGTATAGAAGAAACTAATTATTTTGATCTTGTGATGAAAACAGCCCAAAAGGGGTTGCTTGAGTTTATAGAGGGAAAACCGCTATCTGTTAATATCTATGAGATGGAACAACCCGATGTGCCATTATGGGCTGTGTGGTGTGTTCAGCAGTATGCACGCAAGGAAGGGTTTGAGAAGTGTCTTGAAAAATATGGCACTTTTGTTAAGACTGTAGTTCAATTTATAGAACGTGGCGAGCATCCTAATCTGCAGGTAATGGAGAATGGACTTCTTTTCACAAATGGAAAAGACAAAGCTGTAACGTGGATGAACGCTACCGTTGGAGGTCGTCCCGTTATTCCACGTACAGGATATATTGTAGAGTTCAACGCATTATGGTATAATGCATTGAAGTTCTGTGCTCATCTTGCAAAACTGGCAAATTGTCCAGATGATGTAAAACATCTTGAGGATTTTGCTGCAAAGGTCAAGGTTAGCTTTGTTGATACATTCCTTAATGATTATGGTTATCTTTATGATTATGTTGGTGGGAATGTAATAGACTGGAATGTTCGTCCTAACATGATCTTTGCCGTGGCTCTTGATTATAGTCCTCTTGATCAGGCTCAGAAGAAGAGTGTGTTGGATTTCTGTACACGTGAACTTCTCACACCTAAGGGACTTAGGTCGCTTTCGCCAAAGAGTGGGGGATATAACCCTATGTATGTAGGAACTCAGAATCAGCGCGACCTTGTTTATCATCAAGGTACAGCATGGCCATGGCTTGGCGGATTCTATATGGAGGCCTGTTTGAAGATGTACAAGCGCACACGTCTCAGTTTTATTGAGCGGCAGTTGGTGGGATACGAAGATGAAATGATCAATCATTGTGTAGGTACTATTCCAGAGCTGTTTGACGGAAATCCACCATTCCGTGGACGTGGTGCGATATCTTTTGCTATGAATGTGGCTGAGATTTTGCGTACTCTCGAGTTGTTGGAACGTTATAACTTTAAAGATTAGGAGGAACTAACAATATGAAAGTCTTAATGTTTGGATGGGAGTATCCTCCTCACGTATATGGTGGTCTTGCAACTGCCAATTTCGGTATCTCAGAAGGTTTGCATGCACAAGGCGATATTGATATCACCCTTTGCCTGCCTCATCCTTTTGGTGATGAAGACCGCACCTATGCTAATATCATAGCCATGAATTGTGTTCCAATAGCGTGGCGCGATGTAAATTACGATTATGTTAATAGTCGTATAGGTAATATCATGAATCCCGACTTGTATTACAAGCTTCGTGATCATATCTACTCCGACTTCAACTATATGCATGTCAACGATTTGGGGTGTATGGAATTTGCCGGAGGCTATCCCAAGAATCTTAATGACGAGATAAACAACTATAGTGTTATTTCCGGCGTTGTTGCACGAACAGTTGATTTTGATATCATTCATGCTCACGACTGGCTCACTTTCCCTGCTGGCATTCATGCTAAGCAGGTGAGCGGTAAGCCTCTTTGCATTCATGTTCATGCCACTGACTATGACCGTTCTCGCGGTAAGGTTAATCCAACTGTATATGGTATAGAAAAGGATGGCATGGATCATGCCGATTGTATTATGTGTGTGAGTGAACTAACTCGCCAGACAGTTATCAATCAGTATCATCAAGACCCACGAAAAGTGTTCACTGTGCATAATGCTGTTTACCCATTGAGCGAAGAGTATCAAGCTATTCCGCGTCCCGATCATCGTGGCAAGGAGAAGGTTGTCACTTTCCTTGGTCGTTTAACAATGCAGAAAGGTCCAGAATATTTTGTTGAGGCAGCCAATATGGTTCTTCATCGCACGCGTAATGTTCGTTTCTGTATGGCAGGTTCGGGCGATATGATGGATCAGATGATTTATCTTGCTGCCGAACGAGGCATTGCTGATAGATTTCATTTTCCAGGTTTCATGCGTGGTAAAGAAGTTTATGAATGTCTTAAGAATAGTGATGTATATGTAATGCCTTCTGTAAGTGAACCTTTTGGAATTTCACCTCTTGAAGCTATGCAATGTGGTACTCCAACCATTATTTCCAAGCAGAGTGGATGTGCCGAAATTCTTAATAATTGTATCAAGATTGACTATTGGGATATTCATGCCCTTGCCGATGCTATTTATAGTATCTGCCATAATGAAAGTCTCTTTGATTTCCTTTCTGTAGAAGGAAAGAATGAAGTTGATCAGATAACCTGGGAAAAGGTTGGTCGCTGGATACGTGAGCTTTATATGAGAACATTAGGTTGGCAATAAATCTCATCAGTTTAAAATTAAAAAAAATCAAACCAATGAAAACAATTTGTTTATATTTCGAGATACATCAGATTATTCATCTGAAGAGATACCGTTTCTTTGATATAGGTACTGATCATTATTATTATGATGATTATGAAAACGAGCGCAACATCAATGAGATTGTTGAGCGCTCTTATATGCCTGCTTTGACTACCATTCAACAAATGATCAACGATAATGGTAAATATTTTAAAGTGGCTTTTTCTTTGAGTGGAGTAGGCATCGAGCAGCTTGAACTTCATGCGCCACAAGTTCTTGAAAAACTTCAGGAACTCAATGAAACAGGCTGTGTAGAATTTCTTGCTGAGCCTTATTCTCATGGCCTTTCATCCTTGGCAAACGAAGAGTGTTTCAAGTCTGATGTCAAGAAGCAAGTGGCTAAGATTCAAGAGTATTTTGGTCAGACACCAAAGGTTCTCCGTAACTCAAGCCTTATCTATAGCGACGAGATTGGCTATATTGCAAGCCAGATGGGGTTTAAAGGTATGCTCACTGAGGGAGCTAAGCATGTTCTTGGTTGGAAGAGTCCTCACTATGTGTATAGCTGTGCTCAGGCACCAAAGCTCAAGTTGCTTTTGCGCGATGTAAAACTTAGCGACGATATCTCTTTGCGTTTCAACAATAGTGAGTGGGAAGAATATCCTCTCTTTGCTGACAACTATATACAAGGTATAGCATCACTTCCAGAGGGCGAGCAGGTTATAAACATCTTTATGGAACTGTCGGCTCTTGGTATAGCTCAGCCATTGAGCAGTAACATTCTTGAGTTTATCAAGGCTCTGCCTATATGCGCAAAGCAAAAAGGCATCACTTTCTCCACTCCAACTGAGTTGTGCATGAAAGCAAAGGCTGTTGATGTGCTTAAGGTGCCCGATTCTCTATCTTGGGTTGATGAAGAACGTGATGTATCAACATGGCTTGGTAATCCAATGCAGTATGAGGCATTCAACAAGCTGTATAGTGTTGCCGACAGAGTGCGCATTGCCAACGATCCACGAATAAATCAAGACTGGGATTATCTGCAGGCAAGCAATAATTTCCGATTCATGACTACTAAACCAAGTAATGTGGGACTTGACCGGGGTATCTATAGCAGTCCTTTTGATGCCTTCACTAACTACATGAATATTCTTGGCGACTTTATTACACGTGTCAACAATCTCTATCCTGCCGACATAGATAATGATGAGCTTGAGAGCTTGCTCACGACAATAAAGAATCAGGGCGATGAGATAGCAATGAAGGATAAGGAAATTGAACATCTGCAGACCAAGATAAAGAAGATGATTCTTGCTGAAGGGAAACCTTTGGAGAGGAAAACTTCAGCAAAGAAAACTTCAATAAAGAAATCAGCAACAAAGAAAAATGTTGCGAAAAAGGCGACTGCTGCAGAGAAACTTACTGCAAAATCAGCCGAGGTCGAGAAGCGCACAACAAAATAGTTTCGCTTTTTTACATGAGTTTCTGCTTATGTTGTTATCGGCTAAAATGTTAAATATGTAATTTTTCCTTAAAAAATATTGCATTTTATGGATAATAATTCTATATTTGCAACATATTTTTTTAGGATTTAGAACTTTTCTAAATCGTTCCTGTGAGGTTGATGCATCCTGCGTCAACCTCTTTTTTTATTTATTTTCGCTAAAAATTTGACTTTTTACTTGCAGCTATTAAAAAAATAACATATCTTTGCATTGAAAATTAACACTTTAACTACAATAAAATATTAGCCTATCGAAGCACATTTACTTAGGATTTAAAAACATAAAGAAAATGGAACATCTTGAAAATATGACCGACGAACAGTTGGCCATGTCCTATGTAGAAGGCAACAATAGAGCTTTTGATATTTTATTGTCACGCAATCAGTCAAAGCTTTTTTCTTATATCATGTTCGTAGTTCGCGATCATGAGAAGGCCAATGATGTTTTTCAGGAAACCTTTATTAAGGTTATTACAAAGCTTCAGGAAGGAAAATATGTTCCTTCAGGTAAGTTTGCGGCATGGCTTATGCGCATTGCTCACAATATCATCATCGATAGCTATCGCACAGAAAAGGCTGAGCAGATTATTGATACTAATGAAGATAACGATTTAACTATTTTAGGCAGTAAGTTTCTTGATGCCAACATTGAGGATATTTTCATCAACGAACAGGTGTTTTGCGACGTTAAGAAGATGATGAATATGCTTCCCGACAATCAGCGTGAGGTTATCTTCATGCGTTTCTTTCAGCAAATGTCGTTCAAGGAGATTGCCGAAACAACTAATGTGAGTATCAACACCTCATTAGGGCGAATGCGTTATGCTGTCCTTAACCTTCGCAGAATGGTCAAGGACAACAATATAGCATTGGATATTTATTAATCAGATAGTTTTTTTAATGCCTTGATGGTAGCTATAGGGTCGGTAGCCTTGAAAATATAGCTTCCACTCACCAGTACGTTAACACCTGCCTTTACAAGTCGGGGTGATGTTTCGTGGTTTACGCCTCCGTCAACTTCAATCAGAGCCTGACTGCCTGTTGTTGCAATCATTTTCTTTAGTTTTTCAACTTTGCTTATTGTGTTCTCTATAAATTTCTGTCCGCCGAATCCTGGGTTCACGCTCATAAGTAGCACCATGTCAACGTCGCGTATAATGTCTTCGAGCACGCTAACAGGTGTCGAAGGGTTTAGAGTTACCCCTGCTTTCATCCCCGCATGGTGAATTTCTTGTATTGTGCGGTGCAGATGGGTGCAAGCCTCATAGTGCACGTTCATCATCATAGCCCCTAATTGTGCTGTTTTCTCAATCCATCGTTCAGGGTGAACAACCATGAAATGCACATCAAGTGGCTTTTTGCATGCTTTGGCAACAGCTTCGAGCACAGGGAAACCGAATGAAATGTTAGGTACAAATTCGCCATCCATCACATCCAGATGTAGCCAATCGGCATCGCTATTATTAATCATGTTAATGTCGCTCTCCAAGTCAAGAAAGTTAGCTGACAGGAGAGAAGGTGAAACCAATGTATTCATTTTAACTATATAGTTTTTATTGTATTCTTGCAATTTTGTTCCAAGTCTCTTTAAAGAGCTTAGTTCAGGCATAGCCCGTTTTTTGTTTTCATTTTTATTACCTGATACGAATGAGCAAACTCTCTGATCAGGTCCAATGTTTTTTTACTTGGTTTCATTTCTTCAGGAGTAAAATACTTCATAGGCATCTTTATTTTATAGTTTATATTATACTAACGTGTTGTTTTTATTTTTATTGTGTTAGTTCATTGTTCTGTATTTATCATTCTCGGTTGTATAGACTACTATTTCTTCCGTTTTGTACCTAAAAATACAATTTTTCTTTGATTTTGTTTGTTGTTATGTAGAAAATTGTTATATTTGCAACCAAATTAACTGAAAAAGAATAAGAAGATGACATTTACAGTATCTACATCATGGTGGTGGCGTTTCTCAAGATTACAATAGTCGTGAGTCGCGGAGCCGTGTAGATATTTAAAGAATATAAAAAAAGGCCTGTCGTTCTTGCGACAGGTCTTTTTTAGTTTTATTACGTGTTTTAAAGAGATAAAAAATATAATATAAAACCTGAAGATTATGAATGTAAACGAACTTTTCAATTCTCTGCTCAATCATGAGGAACTCACTCGTGAACAAACAAAGCAAGTTCTCTTGGGCATTACTCGGGGTGAGTTCAACGATGCAGAGATTTCTGCTCTGCTCACAGCTATTCAGATGAGAGGAATCACGGTTGATGAACTTCTTGGTTTTCGTGATGGTGTTCTTGAGACAGGTGTTTCTGTTCCTCTTGAGGCCGACCGCTATATTGATGTTGTAGGCACTGGTGGCGACCGCAAGAACACTTTCAACATTTCCACCACATCGTGCTTTGTTATTGCTGGTGCAGGCTATAAGGTAGCTAAACATGGCAATTATGCAGCAACATCGGTTAGTGGTGCTTCAAATGTTATAAAGAATCATGGTGTTTGTTTTACCGATGATGTTGACAAGCTCAATAAGTGTCTTAACGAAGTTGGTATTGTTTATCTTCATGCTCAGCTCTTTGCCAAGAGTTTCAAGTTTGTTGGTCCCACTCGCAAGGCACTCCCTTTCCCTACATTCTTTAATCTTCTTGGTCCAATCATTAATCCATCAAAGCCACAGTGTCAGCTTCTTGGCACAGCCAATCTTGATCAGATGCGTCTTTACAATCAAGTGTTCCAGAAGTTGGGCATTGATTACGGAATCGTTAATAGCATTGATGGTTACGATGAGATTTCGCTCACCAGCGATTTCAAGGTAACAACCAACAACTACGAAAAGATTTTCCGTCCACAGGATCTTGGCTTTGAAATAGCCAAACCTGAAGAACTTGTTGGTGGTGCCACTGAGGAAGAGGCGGCTGCCATCTTTGATAGTGTTCTTGCCAACAAGGCTTTGCCTGCTCAGAAGAATATTGTTCTTGCCAATGCTGGTTTTGCTATTCAGGTTCTCGAGAGTGGAAAGAAAACTATTGAAGAGTGTATAGAAATAGCTCGTGAGAGTATCGATTCTGGTAGTGCTCAGCAAGTGTTTAAGAAATTTGTTGAGTTTAATTCATAATTTTCTTTACCTTTGTAATTAATATTTCATTTTTCCATTTTTCAATCTTTCAATATTGCTCCGTGGATATATTAGAACAAATAGTTGCTTATAAGCGTCAGGAGATTGATGAGCGCATGCGCTACGTTCCTCTCCAGCAGTTTATGCCTGCTATTCAGCAGATGATGGATGAAGGAAACACCAATCCTTCCATGCGCCAGTCGTTGATGGATTCTGAAACAGGTATCATTGCCGAGTTCAAGCGCAAGTCGCCTTCTAAGGGCTGGATTCATCAAGATGCCAAGGCCGAGGTTGTTACCGCAGCTTATCAAGAGGGTGGTGCAACAGCTCTTAGCATCCTCACCGACACCAATTTCTTTGGTGGTTACGACGAGTATATACAGCAGGCTCGTGCGGCAGGTGTCACACTTCCTATTCTATATAAGAATTTCATTATCGATGAATATCAGCTCTTCCAGGCAAAATATTGTGGAGCTTCAGCCGTTTTGCTTATAGCTGCCTGTCTCACAAAGCAGCGTTGTGCCGATCTTCAGCATCTTGCTCATCAGTTGCAGCTTGAAACTCTGCTCGAGATGCACAATGAACGCGATTTTGAATATGCCGAACTTGAACCAGATATGTATGGAATCAACAACCGCAATCTTGGTAGTTTTGTCACCGATGTCAATAATAGTTTTCGTTTTGCTGAGCGACTTCCCAAAGGTGTGTGCAAGGTTAGCGAGAGTGGCATTAATAATCCTGCCACTGTAAAGCGGTTACGCGAGGTGGGATTCCGTGGTTTCCTCATGGGTGAGTGTTTCATGAAAGAAAAAGATCCGGGAGCGGCATTAAAGCTTTTTACCCAAAAACTTTAACGCTGACCGTTGATTGCGTATCTAAGTATAAATAAAAAGCGCTTTGCGCTTGTTTGTCATTTATCATTTAGCGAAGCTTATCTTCGCGCAGGTTTATGCTAATAAAAGTATGTGGCATGCGTGATGCCGATAACATTCACGCAGTATCTCAGTTGGGAGTCGATTTGATAGGACTAATATTCTATCCCAAATCTCCTCGTTTCGTGCGAATGATTTCCTCTCAGGCAGGAATCATCCCTGACTATAGTGAGCTGCGCTTGCAGAATATTCGTGAGCATGGTTCTATTCAGCAGCAAATTGATAGTAGCAAGAGTGATGTGCATTTTGTTGGTGTTTTTGTCGATGAGATGCCACAGAATATTATCACACGCATCTATAACTATAATCTCGATTATGTGCAGCTACATGGCAACGAGAGTGTGTTTATGATTGATAATCTTCGATGTACTGTTGATCCCGACATCAAACCAGGTTTGAAAATTATCAAGGCCATTTCCATCGAAAAGCCCGAGGATATTGATAAATACAAGGACTATGAGGGGCATGTTGACCTCTTTCTTTTTGATACCAAGTGTACCACGGTGGGAGGCAGCGGCGAACAGTTTGACTGGTCGGTGCTTTCACGCTACGCAGGCAACACACCATTCTTGCTTAGTGGTGGTATAGGACCCGACGATGACGTGCGCATCCTTGCCTTTCATCATCCCAAGTGTGTGGGCATCGACCTCAACAGCAAGTTCGAAACTGCCCCAGCTGTTAAGGATGTGGAAAAGATACAGAAATTTCTAAGCAAAATCAAGTAAAAGCCCCTTCCGACCATCCCGGTAGTGAAGGAGTACAAACTGTTGATAGACAATCTAAAATGTAAACAGTTAGTTCTTCCCTTACAATCGGAAATTGACGAGGAGAGGATATCTTATGTATCATGAACAAAATAGATAAGTTATTTCAGTCTAAGCCCACAGGTTTACTTTCATTGTATTTCTGTGCGGGCTGTCCCACTCTTGATGGTACAGCCGATGTGATTCGTGCTATGGAACG
>Ga0256404_1004381_pt1 | contig 26859 bp, 24 predicted proteins | sample RumenRJG_01DNA_FD_185990 | JGI IMG/M metagenome (GOLD analysis project Ga0256404, IMG submission 185990) | Bovine rumen microbial communities from Lethbridge, Alberta, Canada - RJG_01 | ecosystem: Host-associated > Mammals > Digestive system > Stomach > Rumen | place: Canada: Alberta | collected...
CGGTGATGATGCAGACCTGCCTGTTCCGGCAGAGTTTGCGGATTTCTTCCCTGGAAATTGAAAACAACGTATTCAGGTGTGGCGAAAAACTGTTTTTTCTGTGAAAAGTTTCGGGATTTTATAAAAATACATGTTGATTTGGCACAAGATATGCTATAATAAAAGCATAACAAGTCTATCTGTAGTTTTTTAGAGAAATTTTAATTTCGGAGGGACAGAAAATGAAGAAGTTTTTATCTTTTATCGCAAGCCTTGCTTTATGTCTTGGCCTTGCGACGTCGGCTTTTGCGGAAGGCGCGGTACCGGTGGCGTCTGAACAGCTGGATGCGGTAGAGACAGCCCTGTATGGAACACATCAAAGCAGCTCCATGATGGAACGTATGGAAAGTCTGGAAGATGATATTTACGGTGCTCCGGATGCAAGCCGAAATATTTTGGACCGGATACAGAGCACTTATGATTATGTATGCGGAACGAATGGCGGAAACGGCAGCTTTTTGCAAAAGCTGAATGCGGTGGACAGCCGTTTTAACGCCCAGATTACATCGGGCCCTGCAAAAACAAGGATTGAGGATTTGGAAAGTACGATTTACGGACAGGCACAGGGAGGATCGCTGAATCAGCGTCTGGACCGGCTGGTGGAAACCGCGTATTCCGGAGGACAGGTTCCTGTTGAATCTGTAGTGTTACCTAAAGATTCGCTGGTAAAAATTGAGTTTACTTCTCCGTTAAGCAGTAAGACTGCACGGATTGGGGATCCGGTATCGTTTAAGGTTGCGGATAATCTGTATGTGAACGATGTGCTGGTACTGTCTAAAGGCGCAACCGGTGTGGCGGAAGTTTCTAAAGTCGTGCAGCCTCGCAGTTTTGGACGGGATGCCCGGATCGACGTGAAATTCAGCCATGTATTTGCTGTGGATGGTAACAAGGTTCCAATTTACATTGGCAAACTTGCCAAGCAGGAAGCGAAAACCGCGGCAGGTGCAGCCGGGGCTACTATAGGGGGTATGATTGTTCTGGGACCGATTGGTGCAATTGGCGGAGCATTTGTTACGGGGCAGTCAATTGTTATTCCGGAAGGTTCCACAACCTATGTACAGGTAGTTCAGGACCAGAATATCAGCGGTATCGTCTATCAGGAGGCAACTGTAGCAGTCTCGAATGAATAAGGAAGAATAGTCGGCTTCTCGTGTTATTGCAGTTGTTTTAAAGCGAATCACAGGGAAACAGGAAATTCCCCGAAGTAAAAATATCATAAAACAAATTAAAGTAGCGTGAAAATACCGGTACAACTTAGTGCACCGGTATTTTTTTTTCTTATTATGTGATATAATGTTTACTGGATATTTATTGAAGAAAAATGGAGGACTTCATGAATAGAAAGATAATGGCTTCTGTACTGCTTGCCGGCATGACCATGGCATTTCCGGTCTATGCTGACGGTGACAGGACGCCTGACGAATATAACAGCAACGAAAAATATATGTCTCCTTTGGACATAGACCGGCCGGCTGTTGTAAACGACAGGATGACCGCCCAGGCTGTGGATGAAAGCGATGTCTTTGCAGAAGCTGCCGGACAGATGCTTAGCGGTGATGCTTCGGGACGCGGCAAAGGGAAGGCGTCCTCTTATCGTATTGCCGGTTCCATACTCGGGGATGACGGGGAAACCGAAAAAGCGCAGGAAACTGAATCAGAACCGGTTGCAGAATCTCCTGCCGAAGCAGTGAAACGAGCTGCCGTTGAAAAAGCGGAAAAAGAGGCGGAGACAGTACTTGTGGAAAACGACGAGGATTTTGAACCGGATTTGGAACCGAAATACTGGGGACATGAGTACCAGGCCCGTAAGCAAATAAAAGCGATATTGGATGCCGAAGGAAAGGGACAAGTTTCTGTATTGCCAAAAGAGGCAGGTGCCGCTGATTCCCAGACGATACAGAAACGGAAAAACCTTGTGGGTTCTGATAAAACGACGGAAACTGAAGGAAAAAACGGAAAGAACAAACCGAGGAAACTGCCCACTGTTATTACAGGGGATGATGCGCAGTATGCCAGTGAAAGCGGAGACTTCATCATCGAAGGAAATGTCCGGCTGGAGCAGGGGCCCACAGTTATGACATCGACTAAAGCCGTGGGCAATGCTAAGACCGGTGACATCTGGCTACTGGAAGGCGGAAACCTGAAAGAGCAAACTAATAATGTGCATGCCCACTGGGCCCATTACAATTATAACAGCGAGACCGGTGAGTTATTGCACATAAAGGGCGCTTCCCAAAAGGGATCGGATGGGAAAAAGAACGATTATTACGAGGCGCCTCACGGTCTGATTGAAAATGGTATGCTGATTATTGATCAAGGAGGCATGGTCACCAGCTGTCCGGCGCAGCGTCATACCCCCTGCCTTTCCGTCAGAGCAAAGACTATTACGATTGTGCCGAATGACCGGATTATTGCAAGAGGGGTCCAGGTCTTTGTAAAAGGAAAGCATGTATATTCCCGGGATGTGTGGGTTAATGATTTGCAACAGTCGAACAATCGATTGTTGCCTCATGTGGGATGGAGTAAGGACAAAGGGGTTTACATTGCCCTGGATTACGAACAGCCCATCGGAAACCCGATGCTGAAAAATCCTACTAAAGCATATATGCGCCAGGTTTATTATACAAAATCTAAATATAAGCCCTTTTATGGAATCCGGCATGATGAAAAGGATTTTTATATCCGCCTGAATCATGGGTATGTATATGACTCGGATAATGACGATATTGATGAAGGCATCTGGCTCCACAAAAAAATGGACTGGGGCCTTTTCTGGAAACCCCACCGCATTTCGAAGAAGCTGCCTCTGACTTATGAGGCCTATATTACCCATGGTTTGTGGAAGTATACCAATCAAAACTGGTCCAGCTGGCATACGGAAAAAGTTGTGCGCCTGCGTCATGACCGTTTTTATCCCTTAGGCGGGAAGAAACTGTATATGGATCTGATGGTTGGCCGCAGATGGGTGGATGAGAGCTATGGCAACTTTGCAACCAGCCAGAACGGTGTGACGACACGTTATGGAAAAAATCTGAACAGTAATATATATGAAGGAACGCTTGGCTACAAATTTTCGAATAAATGGAATATCTGGACACTGTATCACAACGAACACAAGACCAGTCACCTGTTCAGTCTTGGGCAGCCGGACTTTGCCAGGGGATGGCGGACCGGCATATCCTGGAACCCGGATGACCGCAACACGCTTATCGTTGTAAATCGCCATAATTCAGACAGCGGCTCAAGTACTCACGGCAATTATTCTACGGTATTCCGCTGGTCACATCGTTTCTGTTGCGAAGTTCTTTCCGTCATGTATGAACGGAAGCATTATAAAGATGATAATGAATGGACTGTAGAACTCGAGTTCTTGAACTGGTAACAGGATAATGGGCGCTAAGAGTAAAACGGATGACATGGTGGGCTGTAAGGTTGCAATTTGTGTTGATATTGCGTATGGCTTTTAATTTATAACTGAAAGGATACCCGGTAAAGAAATGGATCAGATAATCAGGCAACGTCTGGCAGAACATATGGATGTATTACAGAGGCTGTCAGCTTCCGATCTGCCACTGAAGCTGGAACGGTGCGCAAAGTGTGTGGAACAGGCGCTGGCCGAAGGCCATAAGGTGCTTTTCTGCGGAAACGGAGGAAGCGCGGCGGACAGTCAGCATCTGGCAGCAGAATTTGTCGGACGGTTCCAAAAGGAACGGAAGGGACTGCCGGCAGTGGCGCTGACAGTCGATACTTCTATACTGACTGCCATAGCCAATGATTACGGATATGAAACGGTGTTCGCCCGTCAGGTTCAGGCATTAGGGGAAGCCGGGGACGTACTGGTGGGGATTTCCACATCCGGAAACAGCCAAAATGTACTGCTGGCCATAAAAGAGGCAAAGGGAAAAGGTATAACGTGTATCGGTATGACTGCGGAAGGCGGCGGGAAAATGGCAGACGAATGCAATATCTGCCTGGCGGTACCGGCAAAAGTCACGGCCCGGGCCCAGGAGATGCACATATTATTGGGTCATATTTTATGCGAACTGGTGGATCATGAATAAAATGAACTGTACAACATTCGTAGCGGAAAAAATGCAGGATCTGCGAATCGCCGTAATTGGTGATGTAATGGTAGACCGGTATTTCTTCGGTGAAGTGAAACGGATTTCCCCGGAAGCGCCGGTTCCGGTAAACCGCGTTAAAAAAATTGATTCTGTACTTGGCGGTGCAGCCAATGTAGCGGCTAATCTGGCTAACCTTGGCTGTCATGTTTATGTAGGCGGTGTCACAGGAGACGATGAAAACCGGAAGATTCTGGAAGGGTTGCTGGAAAAAGAAAACATCGATTTTACCGGTCTGATTAAATCCCGTTACCGCTCTACCATAACCAAAATGCGGATCCTTGGGGCCCGTCAGCAGATGTTGCGGCTGGATTTTGAAGAGGTAGGGGATTTGTTCCCGGAAGAAGCGGACGCTATCAAGCAATGGCTGCTGAAGCTGATGGAGAAAGGCATTGATGGAATTGCTGTGTCTGATTATGCAAAGGGAGTATGCTCCGATGCATTCTGTCAGTGGGTGATCCGCATGGCGGCGGCCCACAGTATTCCGGTTCTGGTAGATCCGAAAGGTCCCCACTGGGAAAAATATGAAGGCTGTACATTTATTACCCCGAACTTAAAGGAAATGTGTGAGGCTGCGGGACAGACAGTGCCAAATGAAGACGGTCCCGTACTGCAGATTGCCCAGATGGCCAGGGAGCGCTACCGGATCAAAAACGTGGTAGTTACCCGCAGCGAAAAGGGAATGACGTTGGTGGGGGAAAAACGGACCGTAATCCACTGTCCGGCTTCCGCTCTGGAAGTGTTTGATGTTTCCGGCGCCGGGGATACAGCGGCTGCTGCGCTGCTGGCTGCGGCAGCAGGAGGGCTTCCTTTGCAGGAGGCCGTCTATATGGCAAACCGGGCTGCCGGTATTGTTGTAGGCAAAGTGGGTACCTATCCGGTTCACAGGGATGAGCTATTGCAGGATCTGCTGAATGAGGAACGGAAACTGGGATACGGGTTCCGTCCCCTGTCATGGAAAGAGATTGCGGATCTGGCCCAGATATGGCACAAAAGCGGTGAAAAAATCGTCTTTACCAACGGATGCTTTGACATCCTCCACGTGGGTCATGTATCCTATCTGGAAAAAGCAGCGAAGCTGGGAAACCATCTCATCGTAGGACTGAATGCGGACAGTTCCGTGCGCCGTCTGAAAGGGGAGACACGTCCTCTGGTCCATGAATTGGACCGGGCCCGTATTCTGGCCTCTCTTGCCTGTGTGGATGCTGTAGTCATATTCCATGAAGACACTCCGGCCAAGCTTATAAAGACGATCCGGCCCGATATTCTGGTAAAGGGAGGGGATTACCGGCCGGATCAGGTGGCAGGCCGCGAATACGCCGGCAAAGTCGAGATTATTGAGTTTGAAGAAGGCTATTCCACTACTGGGCTGGTAGAGCGTATCGCCGGTCTTGTCAGGGAAGGAAAACTTTAATTCACGGGAAGGGGTTTGGAAATGATCATTGTAACCGGAGGCACCGGTTTTATCGGCAGCAACATAGTAAAGGGGCTGAATGAACGGGGCCGGGACGATATCCTGATAGTGGATAACCTGACCAATATGGTGAAGTTTAAAAATATCCAGGGTCTGAAGGCCATGGATTACATGGACAAGGTTGATTTTGGGAAAGCTGTTCTTGAAGGCAAATTCAATCATGAAAAAATCGATGTTATATTCCATGAGGGCGCCTGTTCCGACACCATGGAATATAACGGAAAATACATGATGGAAAACAACTTTGAATACACCAAGAACCTGTTCCATTTTGCCACGGACAGGAAGATACAGTTCATGTATGCGTCTTCTGCTTCAACTTACGGCAGTGGGAAACATGGCTTCACCGAAAAGCCGGAATGCGAAGAAGCACTGAATGTATATGCTTTTTCCAAGCTGTTCATGGATAATTACCTGCGCCGGTATCTGGAAAGGCTGGAAAGCCAAGTTGTGGGATTGCGGTATTTTAATGTATATGGGCCTCAAGAAAATCATAAAGGAAAAATGGCTTCCATGGCCTTCCAGATGTATAACCAGTTTAAAGCGGAAGGAAAGGTTAAACTGTTTGAGGGATATGATGGCTACGGACCGGGGGAACAGATCCGGGATTTCGTATATGTTAAAGACGTGGTTAAAGTGAATTTCTTCTTCTGGAATCATCCGGAACTGAAGGGAATCTACAACTGCGGTACCGGTCATGCCCATCCTTTTAACACGGTGGCTAAGGCGGTGCTGAAGCATTTTGGGGCGCCCATGGAAAAACTGGAATATGTTCCGTTCCCTGAAGTGCTGAAAGGAAAGTACCAGAGCTATACCCAGGCGGATGAGACGAAGCTTCTGTCTGTTGGTTATGACGGTGGTTTTACAGATATCGAAAAGGCCGTGGAAGAATACTGTCAGGTATTGGATAAGACCGGCGGATATTATACGCGGCAGGACACCATTTGATGAAGGAAAAGCTGTTTCTATGGCAGAAATAAAATTATGCTTGTTGGACAGGGATGGAGTTCTAAACGTAGACAAAGCCTACCTGTATAAACCGGAAGCTGTGGAGTGGGTGGAAGATAGCCTGAAGGCCATTGCCTGGCTGAACCGGAAGGGAATCGAAGTTGCTGTGGTGACAAATCAGAGCGGCGTGGCCCGGGGGTATTTTTCGGAATCCGATGTAATAAAGCTCCACGTATGGATGCAGGAGGAAGCGCAAAAAGCAGGCGGAATTATCTCCGCTTTCTACTACTGTCCCCATCTGCCAGGGGCGCCTGTAAAGGAATACGACAGGGACTGCAACTGCCGTAAGCCGAAGCCGGGGATGATTTTGCAGGCCCTGCATGATTTCGGTGTAAAACCGGAGAACGCCTTTATGGCAGGGGACAGTCCCCGAGACGTGGAGGCGGCAGAAGCTGCCGGAGTAAGGGGATATCTGTATCCCGGAGGCAGTCTGTTAGAATTTGTGCAGGGGATATTGAGAGAGGAAAAATAATTCTTTATCGGGGATATTCATGGAATATACAAACATCCTCATTATCAAAATGAGCTCACTGGGCGACGTATTGCATACGTTGCCCTTTGTTGCGGTATTGCGGGAACGCTTTCCCAAGGCCCGGCTGACATGGCTGGTGCATCCGCAGTTCGGCGCGTTTGTGCCGGATCCGCCTATGGTGGATGAAGTGATCTATTTTGATAAGGTAAAATTTAATAAAATGGGTTTCGGCGAAAAGTGGACTTACTTTAAAGAGATGCGAAGGCTGCTCCACAGTAAAAAGTTCGATCTTGTCATTGATATGCAAGGTCTGTTCAAAAGCGCGGTGCTGGCTGCTATCAGCGGTTGTGATAACCGTATCGGCTATTGCGAGATGCGGGAAGGAAGCGGTTTCGTAAGTCGTGCGATCACTGGTTCCCATGCAAAAGACCATGTGATTGAACGGTATCTGGATGTGGCCCGTTACCTGGGATGCAAGGTGGATGAAATACGGTTTCCCATGCCGGATCTGGAAAAGGAATGGCTTGCCGTGAAGGAGAAAACAGAGGCTGTCCTGCGCCCGTATGTGGTGCTGGTGCCCGGCGCCCGCTGGGAGACCAAGAAGTGGCCTGCGGAAAATTTTGCAAAGCTGGCAGACATGCTTCAAAAAGAGGGGAAAAAAGTTGTACTGGCCGGTGGACCGGATGAAACAGCTCTTGGAGCGGAGATTCGGAAGCTGTCCCCCGGTGTAACCGATCTGACGGGGAAAACAAGTCTGAGGGAATTAGGCGCCCTGATCCAACATTGCGATGGGTATATAAGCGGGGATACAGGACCTTTGTTTATTGCGGCAGCGATGAAACGACCGCTGGTGGCCCTGTACGGACCCACCCGTCCGGATCGTACGGGCCCCTATGGGAGCAAAGAGGCAACAGTAATGATCGCGCCGGTTTCCTGTGCCGGTTGTCTGAAAAAACACTGTGATGACTGGGTATGTATGAAAGCCATTACACCCGAAGCGGTCTTTGACGAATATAAAAAGAAAGTGAAGTGAAAGGCGTGGAGTTGAACCGTAAAAAAATCCTGGTAACCTTCCTGATGCATCTGGGCGATCTTACCCTTACCACACCTTTTATCCGCGCTTTACGGGAAGCTGCTCCGGATTCCCATATTACGATGCTGGTGGATGAGAAGCTGAAAGACGTGGTTTTGCACAATCCCTGTCTGGATGAGGTCATCACCATTGATAAAAAAGGAAGGGATAACAGTATCCTTGCATTGCTGAGTTGTGCCCATAACCTGGGAAAGATGCAGTTCGACATTCTGATAAATCTGCATCCTAATGAGCGGTGTTCTTTTATCTGCGCCATGACAAAAGTTGGTAAACGGACCGGTTGCACCAACTGGCTCTTTAAGCCATGGTTTGATGTACTGACGCCGTTAGACCGGAAAAAACATGCGGCAGATATGTATCTGGATGTGCTGACACAGCTTGGGGTGAATGAATTAAAACACCGGGGACTGGAAATATTCCCTGGCAGTGAGAACAAAGCGTTTGCTGATACATTTTGGAAAGAACATGGGATAATGCCGGAAGATAAACTGGTAGGGTTTAATATCGGCAGTGCAGTGGAGACGAAACGATGGGCGCCGGAGCGGTTTGCGGAAGTGGCCGACATACTGGCGGAAAAAGGGTATCGTTCCGTTTTCTTTGGCGGAACCATGGATGAGGAAATGGTCCGGGAAGCGGTAAGTCATATGAGAACAAAACCGGTCATTGCAACCGGGCATTTTTCCATCGGACAGCTGGCTGCGGCTATGCGCCGGTGCAGTCTTATCGTTACTAACGACAGCGGGCCCATGCATGTAGCTATAAGCCAGCGGGTGCCCATTGTGGCCATGTACGGTCCCAGTCATCCCGACCTGTACGGTCCCTACACGAGACTGGCGACCATCGTGACAGCCGAGCCGCCCTGCCCCGGTTGCGCGGCAGGTATGAAACATCATTGTGATGATCCGCAATATAATATGCGCTGTATGAAAGAACTGACAGTGAAGCAGGTACTGGATGCCTGTGGAAAATGGCTGCATCTGCAGTGAAGGGAAAATGCAGGGAACGAAGGAAAAGGATCGGGAAGAGTTAAGAGTATTATAAAGCCTGTAATGGCAGCAGGCCATGACAGGGAAGATTGTGAGGAACGTTGTAATGCAGCCACAGGGACAGGTTGACGTAAGACAATTTAAAAAGATTTTTATCCTGTATAACCGATATTCCGGCAAGCAACTTTTTGCCAGCATGATAACCCGTATCAATGAAGTTTATAAACTGCTGAAGCAAGAGCTGGACGCGGATATTACCCTGCTGGATGTGAAATATTTTGAGCAGATGCCGGAACTTGCCAGAAAGGCGGCGGAAGAGCAATGTGACTGGGTAATCATTGCTGGAGGCGACGGGACGATCCGCGCTTTTGTGGAAGATATGCTGCGGTTGGATTACCGGCCCTATATCAGTGTATTCCCGGCGGGAACCGTAAACCTGATTGCCAAAGAAATTTCCTTGCGAAATGAACCGGGTAGGTGGGTCCACCGTGCTTTAAAAGGGTTCGTGTATCCCTTTTATACTGCCAGGGCTAACGGCAGCCTGTTTCTTACGGTAGCCAGCGTAGGCTTTGATTCCCTTGTGGTGGATAATGTAGGCGCTGTGCAGAAACGGCTTCTGAATAAGTTTGCGTACGTCTTGCAGGGTACACAGCTGGTGCGGAAAGAACTGATTTTCAGTGACTGGCGGTACTCCTTCAGGGTCCGTTTTGATGATGAGGATGTGTGGCATTCCGGTTCTTCGGTCATTGTAGGAAAAAGTCGGTACTATGCCGGACGCTACAACCTTTTCCCCGAAGCAGCGTTATCTTCTCCGTATCTTTATGCTGCGGTATTTCCGGGAAACAAACGGGCCGACATACTGAAATACGCTTCTCTGATTGCACTGGAAGGGCTGAACCTGGACAAGGACATCCTTTGCCGGAAAGCAAAAAAGGTAGAAATAGAGTCTGTCCATTTGATAGAAGACTTTCCGGTTGAGCTGGATGGGGACGTAGTAGCGGCTACGCCTTTACGGCTGGAAATTATGGACCGGCCGCTGCTGCTGATTCCGTAAGGCGATCCTGGATGCACGATGTCATATTAGTTGTGTTTTTGTGAAATCTTGCAATTTTCAATGTCTTTTTATGTAAATTTGACTGAAAACCTGATCCGTATGACGGGTTCAGTACTTTTATAATTTCGTTTTTATCAATCATGTTTAAGGTGGAGATATGTTTCCACCTTATCTTAACATCAGGCAGGTATCTCCATGAACTTGACGAGAAATGGAAAACGTATTGCGGCCCTGTTGGTTTTTTTAGTGGTGGCAGGTGCTGTTTACTTTTGGGAAGAAGAACATGCCCGGCTGCTATATGCGGCGATTACGCCATTTCCGGAAGGGGACTACTGGGAAACGCTGGTCAACGCCCTGTTGCGGGATGTTGTGCTTCTCATAGTGGGGGGCCTGCTTTTTTTGCGCCGCAAACGGATACCGGATCGGCTGCAACGGTATTTTCCGGCTGTGGTGCTGGGAATTCTGTATCTTGGGTTTGCCTGGTACATGTGCGGTAAACTGGCACTGGATTCTTATTTTTTGACAACGCTGGCTATTCTGGCCGGGCTGATGAATAATATCTTTCCTGCTATCCTTGCAGCGGTCTGGTATCACCGGAATCCCTCACAAGGGAACAAGTTACTTTATTTTGCCGTATACTTTGTCTGCGCGCTGCTGATGCTGATGGATATGGTCTATTTCTGGCAGACTACCATGCACGTGCAGGCTGTTTTCTTCCGGAATTTTAACATCTATGCTATTGAAGGAGTCATGTCATCTTTTTCCAGAAACCAGTTGATGGAAATAGGCGGCTTTGTGCTGGGGGTTATTTTACTGTTCCGCGTTACGAAGCCCCGGCGGCATAAACCCAATGCGGCCTGGGCCCTGCTGGCTGTTCTGGGATGGACTTTATGCTGTAACCTGCTTTACTATACTGGCAGCCAGGTAGGGCTTTACGCATTGCATGAGTCCGGGTTGTGGAGTGAAGAACAGATTGAAAAAAGCCGGCAGGAATACCGGGATATGCTGGCGACCCCCATTGTAGGAAATATCATAAGCAAAGCTCTTTTCAACAAGGAAAAGGTGGTCATGGCTACCCAGCATAAGAAAAAGGAGCTGACGGATAAAGACCGGGAGTGGATGTATAAGCTGGGGGTCATGCGGAAGGCGGCACCCCATCCGTTGCCGGTTCCTGCCTATGACCGTATCGTCATGCTGATACTGGAGTCGGTACACCGGGATTATATACACTGCTATAACAGTGAGATTCCGGCGGAAGCTACCCCTTTTCTGGATTCCCTGATAAAACAGTACCCGCGAATAGATAATTATTACTCTTCTGCCGTTCCTACCACTGAAGGACTGAACGCTACTTTCCGGTCCCAGCTTCTGTTTGACGGTGATGTAGACGGAAGCGATAAACCATCCCTGTTCCGCAGCATGCAGGAGCATGGCTTTGACGGTTATTTCCAGAGCGCTTCCAGCCGCTACTATAACAATGAATTCCGCCAGTATACGGAACAGTTTGGCATGGCCCATTATGAGGCCCGTGAAGATATGGAAAAATCTGGTTATTCCGGCGCTTCCGGCTGGGGATTCCATAACGATGAAATGTACCGGCGTACCTTGGAACAGCTGAAAAAGCTGAAAGGACAGAAATATTTTTATGTGACAAAAACGCTGGATATGCATCAGCCTTATCCGTACTATGCGACGAAATGGGAGGAGACGCCGGAATCGTTCCGCAATAACCAGATCGTGACTGTACACGGCATGTACTGGGTAGACTGTACTCTGCGCAATTTCTTTAAAGCAGCGGAAGAGGCCGGGCTGATGGACGACCGCACTCTTTATATCATTACCAGCGATCATAATCCCCATTCCGGGGGTGAATACACCCAGTTAGTGAAAAAGGAACAGGACCGGCTCAGCGTGGCGCCGATCCCGCTGATTTTTGTGTCGAAAAATACGGCTCCTCTGGAGAATCTGGATAACAGCACTTATGCATCCCAAATCGATATTGCGCCTACTCTCCTGTGCCTGCAGGGAATCAAACCGCCGGAACGGTTTATAGGACGTAACCTGTTGCAGCAGTACAGGGAAAAAGAATCTGCTTTGGGATTTTTTGGGGATAAAGCCTACTATTTCAGCCGGGATATGCATTTCGTGGATAAGATTGACGAACCGTATCCCCAGCATGAATACGAAGATGCCCTGGCGAATTTTGTCATGTACACATACTATGTGAGCGGATTGCCTGCCGGGGAAGTAAAATAAATTTATTAAAACTGTAACATCCGTTACACAACTGCTTCTTGACGGGATGCTTAAACAGGTTTAAACTGATAACATATTAAAGTGCTTATTACAGGTTGAGTAATAAGTAAAGATATAAAGCGTGCAGGTGCAATGATGAAAATAAATTCCATGTTTACTGCTGAATACGGTTTTTCCTTTAGCTATAGCTATTATTACGGCTATGGCTATTTCGTGCGGGAAAACTGAAGATAACATGGAATCGTAAACAGAAAAGGCCGGAGAATTTTCAAAGGCTGCCAACCGGAAACAGGCGGGCTCTTTTACGAGCCCGCTTTTTTGTTTACACAGGTATTCCAACAAATTAAAAAATATAATTGCAAAGGAGAGTGCGTACCCCATGATTATCGTAATGAAACCCAACGCCCCTGTAGAAGAGAGAAATAAGATCATTGCCGGTCTGGAGGCAAAAGGCTTTAAAATCGACCTGAGTACCGGCAATCAGGCTGCCATTTTGGGAATCGTCGGCGATACCAGCATCCTGAATCCCCATGATATCATGGTTAATGACTGGATCGAAAAGGTTCTGCGGGTGCAGGAACCTTTTAAACGGGCAAACCGTGCCTTCCATCCCGATGACAGCGTGATTGACGTGGCCGGGGTAAAGATAGGTGGCAGGCAGGTCCAGGTCATTGCCGGTCCTTGCAGCGTGGAGACCCGGGAACAGGTGATCGGTGTAGCGAAATCGGTTAAGATGGGGGGCGCGCATCTGATGCGGGGTGGAGCCTTCAAGCCCCGTACTTCCCCTTACTCTTTCCAGGGAATGGGAATGCCTGGACTGGATCTGCTGAAGGAGGCCAGAGAAGAAACGGGGCTTCCTATCGTAACGGAAATCATGAGCGCGGACGTGCTGGACCGGTTTGTGGAGGACGTGGACCTGATCCAGGTAGGCGCCCGGAACATGCAGAATTATTCCCTGCTGAAAGAACTGGGTAAGACAAATAAACCAATCCTGTTAAAGAGGGGACTTTCCGCCACGGTGCAGGAATGGATCATGAGCGCGGAATATATTATGGCAGAAGGGAATACCAATGTTATTTTGTGTGAGCGGGGTATTCGTACTTATGAGACATATACACGTAATACGCTAGATCTCAGCGCAGTCTGCGCTGCGAAAAAACTGAGCCACCTGCCGGTTATCGTGGATCCCAGTCATGCGGCAGGACTGTGGTGGATGGTACCTGCCCTGGCCAAAGCTGCGGTTGCGGTAGGGGCAGACGGGCTCCTGATCGAAGTCCATAATGATCCGGAGCGGGCCCTGTGCGACGGAGCCCAGTCCCTGAAACCGGAACGTTTTGCGGAGCTGATGGGGGAATTAAAAGGAATAGCACGGATCATCGGCAGGGACATGTGATTGCTGTGCTGACAATATGATATAATATATTACAAAAGTATCTTTTTTGACTGAAAGAAGAGACTGTCTGTGAGTCTGAATGTATAGTTGGATGCATCCGTCAGAGAAAAATCGGAATTGTTACAGAGGGGAGAAGCGCTATGACAAAACCATATCTGGAAAAACCGTTGCAGGAATTGACCTTTGCCATTGTGGGACTGGGGCTGATCGGTGGCTCTTATGCCAAAGCCCTTCGCAAACTGAAGGTAAAACGGATTCTGGGAATGGACATCAGCCATGGAATCGCCCGGGCCTGCCTGAATGCCAACATGATTGATGAAATCGTGGAGGAAGACGGAAAGAACCTGATGGAAGCCGATGTTGTTATCTGCAGCGTGTACCCGGAAGCAATTGTTGAGTTTGTCCGCAGTAACCTGGCAAATTTTGCGGAAGGCATGTTGCTGACGGATGCCACCGGAGTGAAAGGATCAATGCCCCGGGAAATTCAGGCAATGCTTCCGGAAGGCTGTGAGTTCCTGTCAGGACATCCGATGGCCGGGCGGCAGGGCAGCGGGCTGGGCATGTCGGACGCCGGGATTTTTAACGATTCCAACTACATTATCGTACCGACGGAAAAGAATACGGAAGAGGCGGTAGGCTGGCTGGAAGGATTTGCAAAAGCCATTGGCTGCGCCCGGTCCGTGAAGGTTACTGCAGAAGATCATGACAAGATTATCGCATACACCAGCGATTTGCCCCATATTACAGCGGTAGCCCTGGTAAACAGCGCTTCCTATAATGAAAATACACAGTACTTTATTGCGGGCGGGTTTCGGGACGCTACAAGGGTGGCAGATATCAATCCGGAGCTGTGGAGCGACCTGTTCCTGTCCAACCGGGAAAACGTCATAGCGGAGATCGAAAATTATCAGAGCCAGCTGGAGCGGTGGAAGAAAGCTATTGCGGAGAATGACCGGGAAATGCTCAGGACGATTATGCGGGAAGCAGGCCCGAGAAGACGGATGCTGTACTAAGGCGAATGCAGCAAAAATTTGGAGGATACGATGGGAAACGTCCACGTGGATCTGGGAACGAAAAGTTACAATATAGAGATTGAAAGAGGGCTTTTAGAAAAGGTTGGCAAGAAGGTTAAGGCGCTGCTGCCCAAAGCGGAAAAAGCAGCTGTCATTACCGACAGTAATGTGGGACCATTGTATGCTGATGTGCTTCGTCGGTCCCTGGAACGGGAAGGATTGGCGGTTACCGTACTGACCTTTAAAGCCGGGGAAGAAAGCAAGAATCTTATAACCTTGGGAAACTTGTACGGTGGTCTGGCCAAGGCCGGACTGACCCGGAGCGACATGGTCGTGGCGCTGGGTGGCGGTGTAACCGGCGACATGGGCGGGCTGGCAGCGGCTACGTTCTTGCGGGGGATCGCCTTTGTACAGATTCCCACATCCCTGCTGGCTGCCGTAGACAGCAGCGTAGGGGGGAAGGTAGCCGTCGACCTGCCGGAGGGAAAAAATCTGGTAGGTACCTTTTATCAGCCGAAAGGGGTTTTTATCGATCCGAATTTGTTGCAGACGCTGCCGGGGCGTTATCTTCACGACGGTATGGCGGAAGTTATTAAATACGGTTGTATCTGTGACCGGGACTTGTTCGGGAGACTGGAGGCGCTGCAGGATGACGGGGATCTGCTGACCCACGGGGATGAGATTATCGAAGCCTGCTGCAATATAAAAGCACGTATCGTAGAGCATGATGAATTTGATACCGGCGAACGAATGCTGCTGAACTTCGGACATACACTGGGACATGCGGTGGAAAAAACTTTCCGTTTTGATACGTACAGCCACGGGGAAGGAGTCGCCATCGGTATGGTGTTGCTGACCCGGCAGGCTGAAAAGCTGGGGCTGACGGTACCGGGAACGTCAGAGAGAATTGAAGGGCTGCTGAAAAAATTTAACCTGCCTGTTTCCGTACAGATGGACCAGGCGGATTTCCTGAAAGCGATTGCATTGGATAAAAAGAAACGGGGATCCGAGATTACTCTGGTTCTGCTGAAAGCGATAGGGGAAAGTTTTTTACAGAAGATAGAATTTTCCGGGTTACCAAAATTTTTACCGGATGGTGATGCATCGTGAAAACATATCAACTTAGGCCTTCTGCTGTACAGGGCAGCGTGCTGATCCCTTCTTCCAAAAGTATGGGACACCGGATGTGTATCTGTGCCGGGCTGTCTTCACAGCAAAGCATTGTGGACAATATTGCTATTTCAAAAGATATAGAAGCCACCAATCGCTGCCTTGCAGGATTAGGGGCGACTGTAACCGGTGTCCCATCCCGATATGACGGGCGCAGGGCTTTCAGGTATAACTGGCCCCGGCGTTTTCCCGCGGATCCGGTTACCATGGATTGCGGGGAGTCCGGCTCCACACTTCGCTTCTTTATTCCTCTGGGGGCGCTGTGTAACGTGCCGGTAACTTTTATTGGGCAGGGAAAACTGGTTTCCCGACCCTTATATCCTTATTATGAGGTTTTCGACCGGCAGGGATTGCGGTACAGGACCGGGGAAAAGGGACAACTGCCCCTGACGGTGGACGGCAGACTGGAACCTGGCGCTTATGTGCTTCCGGGAGATGTGAGTTCCCAGTTCGTCTCGGGACTTTTATTTGCCCTGCCGCTGCTTGAAGATGATTCGACGCTGGAGATCCTTCCACCGTTGGAATCGGCAAGTTACATAGAGCTGACATTAAGCGCTTTGGGACAGTTTGGCATTATGATCGAGAGAACTGACGAATTACACTACCGCATTCCGGGAGGTCAGCGATATAAGGCCCCTTCAGAACGGACCGATGTTGAAGGGGACTGGTCCCAGGCGGCATTCTGGCTGGTAGCGGGGGCTGTAGGCGGCAGGGACGTGTTAGCCTGTCGCGGGCTGGATGCAGGTTCCCTGCAGGGAGATAAGGCGATCCTGCAGATCCTTCAAACAATGGGTGCGACGATTGCAGAAAGTGGCGATGCATTTATGGTCAGGCCCTCCCGACTCCATGGCTGTGTTATCGATGCGGCGGACTGTCCGGACCTGGTGCCCGTGTTATCTGTGGCAGCGGCTGTGGCAGAAGGGACGACTCATATCATCAATGCAGGGCGGCTTCGAATTAAAGAGTGCGACCGGCTGGCTGCCATGTATTCAGAGCTGCGGAAGCTGGGTGCAGATATCACAGAAGAACCGGAAGGGCTGCTGATCCATGGAAATCCGGATGGGCTGACCGGTGACGCTGTGGTGGATGCATGGAACGATCATCGTATCGCCATGAGCATGGCGGTAGCGGCACTGGCTTGCAAAAAGCCTGTTACACTTACGGGGGGAGAAAGCGTGTCCAAATCCTATCCGGAATTCTGGAAGGACTATGCTTCCGTTGGCGGACGGGCCGGGTTAAAATAAAGAAAGAAGTGATGCGTGGTATGGGGGCAACCTTTGGGCGTAATATTCGAATGACTATTTTCGGCGAATCCCATGGGAAGGGCATTGGCCTTGTTTTAGACGGCCTTCCGCCGGGAACTCCGATAGAGGAAGGGTTTATCAAAGAAGAGATGGCCCGCCGGGCTCCGGGCAAAAACCTGATGAGCACCCAGCGGAAGGAGACGGATGCTTTCATTATAGAGAGCGGTGTTTTCGAAGGAAAAGCAACGGGAACGCCACTTTGCGTGCTGATTCCCAACAGCGACCAGCATTCCAGGGATTACAGCATACTGAAGTATCAGATGCGGCCCGGCCATGCGGATTATGCAGGCAGGGTAAAATATAAAGGATATAACGATTACCGTGGCGGCGGGCATTTTTCCGGACGCCTGACGGCCCCTCTGGTATTTACGGGGGCAGTGGCGAAAACCGTGCTGGCGGCAAAAGGAATAACGGTAGGAGCTCACATCTCGCGGATCGGGAAAGTAAAGGATGAACTGTTTGATCCGCTTGGCGAAAGCATTGATCGGATTCAGAAGCTGCGGAATCATATCCTGCCGGTGCTGGATGAAAGCAAAGGGCCTTTGATGGAGGCGGAAGTCCTGAAAGCACGGGAAGATGGGGACAGTGTTGGTGGCGTGATAGAGGTCATGGCAGTGGGAATGCCGCCGGGCCTGGGAGATCCCTTTTTTGATTCTGTGGAAAGCCGTCTGGCCCATGTGCTGTTCTCCGTACCGGCGGTGAAGGGTGTGGAATTTGGAGCCGGGTTTGCGATAGCCGGCATGAGAGGCACTGAAGCCAACGACCCTATGAACTTTGACTGCAATCAGGTAAGGACAACGAAGAACAACAACGGCGGCATCACCGGAGGTATCACTAATGGTATGCCGGTACTGTTCAGGGTGGCAATCAAACCGACCCCCTCCATCAGCCGGTCCCAGCAGACAGTTGACCTGGCCTCCGGTAAGAATGTGATGCTGGAAATAAAAGGAAGGCATGACCCCTGCATTGTGCCCAGGGCTGTTCCTGTAATTGAAGCGGTTACAGCATGGACTTTACTGGATTTGTTATTGGAATGAAAGGATGAAAGAACGTGACAGAACCGGATTTAACAAAACTGCGTCAGGAAATAGACCGGCTGGATACGATCCTGGTAGAGGCTCTGGAACAGAGGATGGATGTGGTACGGCAGGTGGCGGCCTATAAGGATGCCCGAAACATGCAGGTGCTGGACCGGGAACGGGAAAACCAGGTCATTGCCAAAACGGTGGGACAACTGAAGAATCCTGCGTACGCGCCTCATATGCAGCGTATCATGGAAAAAATCATGGAGACCAGCCGTAATATGCAAATTGATATTCTGGCGGCCAATATTAAGAAAAAAAATCAAAAGGCCGATCCTGTCCGGGTGGGGTATCAGGGCGTACGAGGCTCCTTCAGTCATCAGGCCCTGGAGGACTATTTTGCCGATATTGCTAAGGTAGAAATGAACTTTGTCCATTTTGAGGATGTGGCGGCGGCCATAAAGAACCATGAAATCAAATACGGGGTACTGCCCATCGAGAATTCATCTACCGGCGGTATTACGGAAGTATATGATCTGATACGTAAGTACGACTGTCATATCGTCGGGGAAAAAATCATAAAAGTAGATCAGAACCTGCTGGGACTTCCCAGCGCTTCCATCGATGGACTGAAACAAGTGTATTCCCACCCTCAGGGATTGGAGCAGAGCCGTGAGTTTTTTAAAAAGCACCCGGCTATTGAGCTGATACCTTTCTTTAATACGGCACGCAGTGCCCAGATGGTAAGCGAGAGCGGCGACCCAGCAAAAGGTGCAGTGGCGTCCCGGCAGGCGGCGAAGCTGTACGGACTGGATATTCTGGCAGAAAATATCAATTACAATTCTGCTAACCACACACGGTTTATAATCATTGCAGATCAGCCGGAGCACCGGCCGGATGCGGACAAGATCACCGTGGTCATTGCTACCCGGCATGAACCCGGGTCCCTGTACAAAGTGCTGCAGCACTTTTACAACGGGGGCCTTAATATGCTGAATCTGGAATCCCGTCCAATGGAAGGGCGGTCCTGGGAATATTTTTTCCATATTGACCTGACGGGAAATCTGGAGGATCCAAAAGTGCGGAAAGGTTTGCAGGACGTGGCGGAATACAGTGCCTACTGTAAAATCCTGGGGAACTATGTGAGCGACAGGTCGTAGCTTACACAAGGAACGGCATGAAAGCAAGTTCTTTCACGGTTGATTATGCCGCTGTCAGAAGCGGTGGAACGGAGACCATCATGAAATTCGGATTATTAGGGGCAAAACTGGGACACAGCCTGTCCCCGCAGATTCATCAGGAAGTGTTCCGCCAGCTGGGCATTCCGGCGACGTATGAACTGATTGAAGTTCCCGGGGAGTGCCTGGCGGATAAAGTTGCAGAACTTCGTAAAACCTATCTGGGGCTGAATGTTACTATTCCCCATAAAGTGGCTGTCATGGAAAGCCTTGATGATGTTGCAACGGAAGCAAAAGCTATCGGGGCAGTAAATACGATCTTTTTTAACGGAGAAAAGGCAGAAGGATACAATACAGATTATTTCGGCTTCGCCCGTTTGCTGGAACACAATGGCCTTGTCCCCACCGGAAAAGAGGTGTGTGTGTTAGGCACGGGAGGGGCCAGCCGGGCCATCCTGCAATGTGTCAGGGACATGAAAGCAAAACATATCACGGTCATATCGCGGAAAATTGAAAATGCCCCGGAAGATATCAGGACCCGCTATGATGTGAAAACCTATGACGATTTGAAAAATATGGCGGGGAATCTGCTGATAAACTGTACGCCGGTTGGAATGTTCCCTTCGGTGGACGCCTCGCCTGTTGACGCAGCGGTGATGGAACATTTTGGCGCAGCGGTGGATATTATCTATAATCCTGCAGAGACCCGGTTTATGCAGCTGGCAAAACAACAGGGGAAACCTGCGGTGAACGGCCTTTTTATGCTGGTGGCCCAGGCTGTGGCGGCAGACGAGATCTGGCTGGGACGGAAGCTTGAAACCGGACTGATTGCAGATATAACAGAAAAAATGAGGCTGCTGTTATAATTTTTTATACTCTGCTTACGCAATGACTTAAACAAAATTGGTGAATAAAATGAAAAATATTGTACTGATCGGAATGCCCGGAAGCGGGAAAAGTACGCTGGGAAGAAAATTGGCAGAAATTATGAACCGGGATTTTATCGATGCGGATCCTGAAATCGAAAAGGATGCTGGGAAGACGATTCCGGAACTGTTTGCCGTAAGTGAAGCGTATTTCCGTAATCAGGAAACAAAGACGGTAAAACGCCTCGCCCGGATGCAGGATAAAGTACTGGCTATGGGCGGCGGCGTGGTGCTGCGACAGGAAAATATAAAGTGTTTAAAAGAAAACGGGACTATTATTTTTCTGGACAGGTCTCCCGAAGATATTATCGGGGACGTGGATACGGAAACGAGACCGTTGCTGGCGGCGGGGCGGCAGCGTATCTACGATCTGTACCGGCAGCGGGAAGCATTGTACCGCCAGGCAGCGGATAGTACCGTGCGCAATGCAGGTGATCTGCAGGACGTGCTGCGATGCCTGGCAGAAACGGTTGAATCAGCAGAAATAAGGAAACAGGAAAAATAAAGATTTGTTTTGTGGATTCTGTCTGAATTCGGACAACGTGCTTGGGACGTTGCTGGGATGACAGAAAAAATACGGGGAAGTGTTAAAATGAAAAAAATTCTTGTACTGAACGGGCCGAATATCAACTTGCTGGGTATTCGGGAGAAAAACGTCTACGGGACGGCAACTTATACGGATCTCTGTGATATGATCCGGAAAAAGGCGGATGAACTTCATATTGAGGTTGAAATAAAACAAAGTAACTCCGAAGGGCAGCTGGTGGACTGGATCCAGGAATGTTACGGGACAGTGGATGGAATTGTAATGAATCCGGGGGCCTATACCCATTACAGCGTGGCAGTCCTGGATGCGTTAAAATCTGTCAGCCTGCCTGCTGTAGAGGTACATATCAGCAATATCCACCAGCGGGAAGAATTTCGCCACCAATGTGTAACAACGGCAGGATGTACCGGCCAGATCTGCGGATTGGGCCTGAAAGGATATCTGCTGGCATTGGAATTTCTGGCAGGAAAGTAAGAAACGGGGCAACACAGCGGTGGAAAAGGAATCGCAAAACCGTTCCCGCTCGCTATCACGGCAAATTTCGCCTCATGAACTGATGCAAGCGCTCACTATTTTTTGCTTATTCCTGTTACACCGCTGTTTTTTGTTTCAAACTTTACACAACTTGTATTTGACTTTTTGTGATGAAAAGCCTATAATCACACTTATAAAAGCAAAACGCAATTTCTATGAAAGAGAAAAGTAAGTCTCAGGCAGTACAGAGAGGCGGTGGGCAGTGTGAACCGCTCTGTCGAAGACCGAATTCCGCTCTGGAGAAGGCAGGGGTTGCAACCTGTCCGGTTCCGGCCGATATCCTGGAAATGAGGCTGTAATTTTTGATTGCAGTGAACTAAGGTGGCACCACGCGAGTTCATAAACAAACGAACTCCCGTCCTTACAGCAGGACGGGAGTTTTTTATTTGCTTTGGCTCCGGTCCTTACAGAAGGTAGAGGAAATAAAAGAACGCGTTCTGTTTTTGATGAAGTTTTATGAGGGAAGCAAAAAGTTTCAATAGAAACACAACACGTTACGGGAATAATTCAAAAATTATCCTCTGCCTGGAAAAGAAAAGGAGGAAATGAAAATGAAAAAAATTATTGTAACAGAAAAAATTTCGGACAAGGGCGTTGCACTGCTGAAGGCGCAGAAAGATTTGCAGGTTGATGTCGAGATGAATCTGCCCCGGGAAGAGTTGCTGAAACGGATTCCCGAATACGATGCCATCATCGTTCGCAGCGTAACAAAGATCAATGAAGAATTTTACGAACACGCTACCAATCTGAAAGTGGTAGGCCGTGCCGGGAACGGCGTGGATAATATCCAGATGGAAGGGGCTACCAAACGGGGTATCATCGTTGTGAACACTCCGGAATCCAATATTGTTTCTGCCTGCGAGCATACGGTAGGCTTGTTGCTGGCTTCCTGCCGCAATACTGTAAAAGCCCACAAGATGATCGAGAGCCGGGTATGGAACCGTGACGGTCTGAAGGGTATGGAACTGCTGGGCAAGACGCTGGGTATCATCGGTCTGGGCCGTATCGGCGGGTTGCTGACCACCCGCATGCAGGCCTTCGGTATGAAGGTTATTGCTTATGATCCCTATATTGCCGACGCACGTTTCAAAAAATATAATGTTAAAAAATGTGAGACGTTAGATGAGCTGCTGGAAAACTCCGACGTGATCTCTATCCATACCCCCAAGACCGAAGAGACCATGAACATGATCACCTACAAAGAATGGCAGAAGTGCAAAAAGGGCGTTCGCGTTGTAAACTGCGCCCGGGGTGGTTTGTATAATGAGCAGGATCTGGCAAGGGCCATCCGGGAAGGCATTGTAGCAAGCGCCGGTATCGATGTGTTGGTAGACGAACCGAAACCTATTTCCCCGTTGATTGACCTGCCCCAGTGCGTGCTGACTCCCCATTTGGGCGCTGATACCCAGGAAGCACAGGACAACGTAGGTATTGCCATTGCGGAAGAAGTTATTGCTGCCCTTCGGGGTGAAATGGTTCCCAATGCGGTGAACCTGCCTGCATTACAGGCAAGCGAGCTGGATGTGATGAAGACCTTCATGGCTCTTGGGGAAGACCTTGGCAAATTGTACTATCAGCTGGAGCACGACGCAGTAGAGAAGGTGGAAGTAATCTACAGCGGCTCTCTGGCTGAAATTGAAACGGATATGGTAACGCGCGCCGTATTGAAAGGATTATTTGAGCCTGTCCTGAAAGAACGGGTCAACTATGTTAACGCGGAACTGACTGCAGAAGGCCGCGGCGTAGAAGTTGTGGAAAGTAAGGAAAACAGTTCGGTAACCCTTCTGACCGTGAAGATCCACACAAAGAAAGGTACTTTTACAGCGGCAGGCAATGTAAATCCGGAAGGGGAAGTACGGATTAAGGATATCAACGGCTACCAGTTTGATGTGGAACCTACGTCCTTTATGCTGGCGGTCAATAACGAAGATAAACCTGGCATGATCGGCCAGATTGGGACGCTGCTGGGGGCTGCCAAGGTGAATATTGCTACCATGCAGGTAAGCCGCAACCAGCAAAATGGTATAGCTATGATGTTCCTGACGGTAGACAGCGAAGTGGGCAAGGAGACCCTACGCCTGCTCCAGGGTCTGGACGGGATTACGAAAGTCCGTCTGCTGAAAATCTGATTAAAATTTTAGTAGGTTTACGGGGAAGCGCAGAGAAATCTGCGCTTCTTTTTTGCAACACGGGTTTAGCGTGCGGTTCTTAACAAAACAGAGACAGCCTAATAATTAAACTTAAGGAAACACTGATTAATTCGTCTGCACGTTTGTTAATCAGTGTTTCCTTAAATCAAGATTTTCCTATGGTCGTAGATTTTTTTACAGAGGGTTTGTTATAATGGATGCAGGTTAGCAAAAAATGAAAGAAACAAGACTTGCAGATTATGAGACAAACAGGAAGGTATGAGGGGAGGTTTGCCATGTCGTCCGATAAGCAGCCACATACAGACAAAGATTACAGCTTTGAATCCGTTCCGCTGTATGCCAGAAAGAATTTCTGGTCCATGTTTTTTATCATGCTGGGTTTCACTTTTTTTTCTGCCAGCATGTCGGTAGGCGCTACCATGGGCAACGGGCTGGATCTTTCTGAATTTATCTTTTCCGTCATAGCCGGTGGAATCATTCTTGCGGTTTATACCGGTGTTTTAGGATATATCGGCTGCGGCACCGGGCTTTCGTTTGACTTGCTGGCCCGGCGTTCCTTTGGCGTGGCCGGTTCCCGCCTTCCGTCCCTGCTGATCAGCCTTACACAGATCGGCTGGTTCGGCGTGGGGGTTGCCATGTTCGCGTTTCCTGCCGCGGAAGCGCTCCATGTAAACCCGTTGCTGCTGATTATTGCCGGCGGTTTCTGCATGACTGCATCCGCGTACTTTGGCATCCGGGGCATGGAAATTGTCAGTTATATATCTGTTCCGCTGATCCTCATTCTGGGAATTTATTCAATGGTCACGGCAACCCATGAAGGCGGCGGACTTGCGGCGGTTTTTGCCAGAAGTGTCGGCAACATAACTGTCTTTAACGCCATCGGGATGGTGGTAGGTTCTTTTGTCAGCGGCGGAACAACAACGCCCAATTTTACCCGTTTTGCCCCAAATAGAAAAACTGCCGTGTTCGCCACAGTCGTTGCGTTCCTGATAGGCAACTCGCTGATGTTTGCTTTCGGCGCAGTCGGCGGAGCCTTTACCGGGAAAGACGATATTTTTTATGTGATGATGGCCCAGGGGCTTCTGTTGCCCGCCCTTGTGGTGCTGGGAGCTAACATCTGGACAACGAATGACAATGCCCTGTACAGTGGCGGCCTCAGCCTTTCCAATATTACCGGGATCCGCAAACGCCCCCTGGTAATTGTAAGCGGCGTGATCGGCACAGCGGCTTCTGTCTATCTGTACAATAACTTTGTGAGCTGGCTCAGCTTTTTAAATGCAACGCTGCCGCCGATAGGCGCCATCATCATCTTTGATTATTTTGGGCACCCGCAGCATTACGAAGCAGGGGCAGAAGCGACACCGGGCGTTCACTGGGGAGCAGTGGCAGGCGTCGTTGCCGGCGCGCTGGCCGGTAATTTTATCCATGCCGGTATTGCTAGTATCAATGCTATGCTCACAGGCTGTATCTGCTATCTGGTTTATGATAAAGCAACAGGCCGTTGAGGTGATTTGATGAAACAGGAGAAGTGCCATGCTATTCACAAATGCGTGTATTGAAAACAAAACAACATTACAGGATATCCGGATCAAAAACGGCTTGTTTTTGGAAATCGGTACTAAGCTTTTGCCTGAACAGGGCGAAACCGTGACAGACCTGGAGGGCAGGCTGGTTCTCCCCCCGTTCATCGAATCCCATGTCCATCTGGATACCTGCCTGACTGCGGGCGAACCGGTCTGGAACCAGTCCGGGACATTGTTTGAAGGTATTGAATGCTGGGCTAAACGGAAGAGTAAGCTGAATAAAGCCGATATACGGGAGCGGGTCATCCGGGCAGTCCGCATGTACGCGGCTCATGGCGTCCAGTATATCCGTACCCATGTTGATGTGACCGACCCTTCGCTGCTGGCTTTGGAAACCATGCTGGAACTCAGGGAAGAACTGAAAGACTTTATGGAAATCCAGATAGTTGCATTTCCCCAGGAGGGCATCCTCAGTTATCCCGACGGCAGGCGGCTGATGCAGGACGCAGTGCGCATGGGGGCAGATGCGGTGGGCGCCATTCCGCACTTTGAATTTACCCGGGAATACAGCGTGGAATCCCTGAATTTTGCCTTACAGCTGGCTGCAGAGCATAAGCTTCTTGTGGATGTGCACTGTGATGAAATTGACGACGAAGCCTCGCGCGGACTGGAAACGCTGGCTGCCCGCGCGTTGGAGCTGGAGCTGTATGACCGCGTTACGGCCAGCCATACCACAGCCATGCATTCGTATAATAATGCCTATGTGCTGAGGCTGATGCGGTTGCTGAAAATGAGCCATATCAACTTTGTGGCGAATCCGTTGGTGAATACGCATTTGCAGGGAAGGGCGGACTCGTATCCGAAACGCAGGGGGGTAACCCGCGTAAAAGAACTGTTGTCGGAAGGCATCAACGTTTCCTTCGGACACGATGATATCTGCGATCCCTGGTACCCGATGGGGAACGGTAATTTGCGGGATGTGGTGTTCATGGGGCTGCATGTGTGCCAGATGATGGGATATCAGGATATCATGGACAGTTACCGGTTCATTACAACGAATGCCGCAAGAACGCTGCACGTGTCTGACCATTATGGCCTTGAACCCGGAAAACCGGCCAATTTTATTGTGTTGGATGCAAAAAATTATTACGAGGCGCTGAATTGTAATTCGCCTGTACTTCTTTCGTATAGAAATGGAAACCGGATAAATGCATTGCAATGAACGAGTTATTGCGATGATTAGTAAATATATCCAAATTTGCACAAAAATCATTATCTTCGTTGTCTTTATAATCTAAGGAATTGCTGATTAATTCGTCTGCACGCTTACTCTTTATAAGCGATGCGCACGCATGTAAACTTGCGGATCCCTGCTTACGCTGCGCCTTCGAACCACTTTCTTGCCATTCGCAAAAATGCCTCGGCGATCGCACAAACTCATTTAATCAGCGTTTCCCTAAAAATACAGTTCACAGGAATTTTATAAAATGGTATAATATACTACAATTTGTTTACTATTTATTTGTTTTTCTGTTCTATGTCCTGAATCTGAAGGAGGGGTTTTTATGGATGCAAATGCGGTGAATGCAAACGGGA
>Ga0256404_1004383_pt1 | contig 26855 bp, 23 predicted proteins | sample RumenRJG_01DNA_FD_185990 | JGI IMG/M metagenome (GOLD analysis project Ga0256404, IMG submission 185990) | Bovine rumen microbial communities from Lethbridge, Alberta, Canada - RJG_01 | ecosystem: Host-associated > Mammals > Digestive system > Stomach > Rumen | place: Canada: Alberta | collected...
AGACGATAAGGTAGATAGGGCAGAGGTGTAAGCATGGTGACATGTTCAGCTGACTGCTACTAATCGGTCGAGGGTTTAACCAAAAGGTCGAGTAGGTAAAGATGTAAGGATCTGGATTTAGAGAAAGAGAAGTTCTGTGTGTGGTTTTCAGGGTATGAAAACATGCGATAGTGGCGTAGTTGGTAACGCGCGACCTTGCCAAGGTCGAGACCGCGGGTTCGAGTCCCGTCTATCGCTCTCTGAGAGCGGATCCTGTAGAGATACAGGGTCCGTTTTTTCGTGCTGCAGCCTGGTCTGTGGTATACTGTTTATGACATCCGATTCCATTTTAAATTTACGGAGGAAGAACGAATGAAGATCACATGGCTTGGACACTCCTGTTTCAAGATCGAAGAAAATGGTTACAGCGTGATCACGGATCCCTATTCCGCGGGATCGGTCCCGGGATACGGTGCGCTTCAGGAGGAAGCGGACTGCGTCCTCTGTTCCCACGGACATGGTGATCACTGCGCGGAGGGAGAAATCAAAAAGCGTACGGGTGGCGTGTGTCCTTTTGAAATCGAATTCATCGACACCTTCCATGATGACCAGAAGGGCGCGCTCCGCGGCACGAACCGGATCAGCATTCTGAAAGCCGGCGGACTGAAGCTCATTCACATGGGCGACATCGGCTGCGACCTGACTGATGAGCAGTATGAAAAGCTGCAGGGCGCGGACGTTCTGCTGATCCCGGTCGGCGGATTCTTTACCGTAGAGCCGGATCTCGCAAAGAAGATGGCGGACCGGATCGGCGCGGTGGTCACGGTACCGATGCACTTCCGCACACCGGAGTTCGGTTATCCGAAGATCGGAACACTGGATGCCTACACGAAGTACTGTGACGACGTGAAGACTTACGGAAACAGCCTGGAGATCACGAAGGGCATGGAGAAGCAGACCGCAGTCCTTACGCCGGTCTACGGCGGCAAGGCGTGAATTCGGGAGGAAGCGGATTTTGAGATACGAGGGTGATGTTTACCGCCCGCCCAGCGAGGCGCGCAGCCTGATCATCCAGGTGACGATCGGCTGCTCACACAACAAATGTACTTTCTGCCACATGTACACGGCGAAACAGTTCCGGATCCGCAAAAAGGAAGAGATCATGGCGGATCTGGACGACTGCCGGGAAATGTACGGCCCCTATGTGCGGCGGGTATTCTTTGCGGACGGTGACGCACTGATCGTCCCGACGCCGATGCTGCTGGAGCTTCTGGACTATGTCCACCGGAATTTCCCGGGAGCGGAGCGGATCACTTCCTACGGAACAGCCCATGACGTTATCCGCAAGTCGGAGGAAGAACTGAAGGCCCTGGCTGCCGCGGGACTCCAGATGGTCTATCTGGGCGCGGAATCAGGAGACAATGAGATCCTGAAGCATATCCGGAAGGGGGAGACGGCAGAGGATATCATTGAGGCAGGACAGAAGCTGAAACGCTGCGGGATCATGACTTCCGTCACCCTGATCTCAGGTCTGGGCGGAAGAGTTGCGCTGGAGCGCCATGCGGTCAGCTCCGCAAAGCTGATCAACGCCATGAATCCGGAGTATGCTTCGATTCTGACATTGCATCTGACGGACGATTCTCCTATGGCGCAGGAGATCGCCCGGGGGGAGATGGAGCTCCTGACGCCGGATGAGATCATGGACGAGACGGAGCTGTTCCTGAAGAACATCGATTCGCCCGGGACGGTCTTCCGGACCAATCACGCTTCCAATTATGTGGCACTTGGCGGGACCTTCAATGAAGATATCCCGGCACTGCTCGCGAAGGTTGCAGAGGCGAAGCGTCAGAGACGCTACCGCCTGGAAGAATGGAGAAGGAGACTTTAAAAATGGACATTGAAACACTGCTGAAAGGGATCGAAGACGCTGCCCGGCATGCGGGAGAAATCATGCTGGGAGCGACGCATATCGCGGAAGGTGTTTCTGAAAAAGAAGGGCATGGAAATTTTGTTACGCTCTATGACGCGAAGGTCCAGAATTTTCTCTTTGAGGAAATGAAAAAGATTCTTCCCGAGGCAAAGTTCCTCGGAGAGGAGGAAGGAAAAAATGAGTTCCGGGAGGAATACCGCAGCGGTTATACCTTCGTGATCGACCCCATCGACGGAACCGCGAATTTCATGACCGGCGTCCGGCCCAGCGTCTCTTCGATCGGACTCCTGAAGGACGGAAAACCGTGGCTCGGCGTAGTCTGCAATCCCTACGAGGGACTGGTGTTCAGTGCAGTCCGCGGCAGGGGAGCGTTCTGCAACGGAAAACCGATCCATTCCTCGGAACGGCCTCTGAAGTACAGTCTGGCCGTTGTCGGAACGGCGCCCAGTTTTGAAAAGCTGTATGACATGACCTTTGCTCTGGCACGGCGCTATATGGAACTGAGCATGGATATCCGCCACAGCGGAGCGGCTGCGTGGAATCTCTGCCAGCTGGCCTGCGGGCGCATCGGCCTGATGTATGAGCTCCGCCTGAGTCTTTGGGATTTTACGGCAGGAGCGGTGATCGCGGAAGAGGCCGGCGCTGTCATAACGGATCCCCAGGGGCGGCCGCTGACCTTCGACGGCCCTTCCGGCGTGGTCGCCGCATCCTGCGGCGTCGCGAAGGAAGAGTATCTGCCTGCGGAGGTGCTGGGAGACCGCTGGGATTTCCCGGAAGACTGAGTATGAACCGGTACAGACAGGGAACAGAATACGGCTGCCGCATGAAGGAGAATTTCCTGACGCGGCAGCCGTTTTTCAGTGCTGTCTTTCTTGGCTGTTTCAGAATTGCCTGCTGCTGTCCCCGGTTCAGTGCTCCGTCCCGAGAAGTCCGAGCTCCGCGGCATAGGGTTTCATGCCTTCGATGCAGATGCCGGCGACCTCCTTCAGATCCATGCCGAGCATTTCACAGCCCTTCAGGATCAGATCACGGTTGCATTTTGCCGCGAATTTTTTATCCTTGAACTTTTTCATGAAGCTTTTGACCTCGAGATCCGCGATGCCGTTGGGGCGCATGCGGGCCGCGGCATTGATGATCCCGGTCAGTTCATCGACGGTGTAGAGACTCTTTTCGCAGTTCGTGACGGGAGTTACTTCATTCCGGATCCCGTATCCGTGTGCAAGGATCGCGCGGATCTCTTCTTCCGAGACTCCGGCGGCGCGGAGCGGTTCTTCCGTGTGGGCCAGATGCTCCTCCGGGTATTTTTCGTAATCATAGTCATGCAGCCATCCGATGGCAGCCCAGTGCTCTTCATCCTCTCCGAAATGCTTTGCCATGGCGCCCATTGCCGCGCTGACGGCCTGCGCATGGACAATGAGGTGCGGCTCCGTGACCATCGTCGCGTTCAGTTCCTTGGCTCTTTCCAGTGTCAGCATATCTGGTTCCTCCATATGTTTTGGATTTGTATATGATTTTTTGTTGATCTGCGAAATGTGCAATTTCAGTTATCATACCACTGTTTCCTCAGATGCACCAGTATACAGAGCGGACGTTGACAGACGTCACCGTGCCCCTTAAAATAAAAAAGCCGCCGCTGTCGGCAGGACGGCACGGTTCCGCAGCCATGGCGGAATTGGCAGACGCGCCGGATTTAGGTTCCGGTGGGTGACCGTGGGGGTTCGAGTCCCCCTGGCTGCAGTACTTTTTCTTTTCCAATGAAAGAAAAGGAGCGGGATTTCATTTATGAGAACACAGAAAAAGATCGGAAATATTGCGGCATGGATGCTGGCTTCCGCCCTCTTTACCGCTGCTTTTGCCGGAAACTGTTTTGCCGGTTCCTGGAAGGAGGAACTGGGAAAATGGTGGTATGATCTCGGGGACGGGACCCGGGCGACGGGCTGGCAGTGGATCGATTCCGACGGCGACGGGAAGGCGGAGAGTTACTTTTTTGATGCGGAAGGCAATCTTCTCACCGGAACAATGACGCCGGACGGATTTGAGGTCGATGAGAATGGTGCCTGGATCAAAAACGGTAAGATCCAGACCAGCGCGGCAGATGTGATCTCTCAGTTTTTCAAGGCGCCTCCGCTTCCTTCCGGAGATGAGGCTGCGCAGGAATCCGAGGCAGCCCGGGAGACCGAGGCAGAGCAGGAGACTGAAGCAGAGCAGGGGACCGAAGCCGCTCAGGAGACTGAGGCAGCCCGGGAGACTGAAGCCGCTCAGGAGACTGCGGCAGCGGAAACGCAGGCTTCCGGAACGGAAGACCGGGACGCAGGTCCCGGAACCGTGGGAACGGACACTGCTGCTGCGGAAGAGCAGGACGGGCAGGGCGGAATCGGACGGACGATCGTGGAGACAGCCCGCGCCTATGTCGGGAAGCTTCCCTATGTGTACGGCGGGACGTCCCTGCTGACGGGGGCGGACTGCGCAGGATTCACCCAGTCCATCTTTGCACTGTTCGGGTTCTCTCTTCCCCGGGAGACCGGCGCGCAGCTGAGTGCCGGGATCCGGATCTCAAAGGACCAGCTCCGGCCCGGAGATCTGGTCTTCTGGCAGAACGGATCCGGACGGGTCTATCACGTCGGGATCTACAGCGGCCCGGACAGCTTCATTCATGCCAGCAATACTGCCCGCGGGTGGGTGTTCGAGGATCATCTTCACGACATGCCTGAACCCTGCGGCTATGCGAGATACTGAGTTATCCGGCCCGGCCCGCAGTGCATACGGCAAACATCAAAAAACGCAGCCTTGTCTCCATTTCGGAAGCAGGGCTGCGGCTTTTTTGCGCCGGAAAGCAGCGCGCCTGCCCGGCATGGAAGGGACAGGCCTGAAGTTTACTCACTCTTCAGGAACTGCACTCCGGCGCCGAGAAGATTCGGACCCAGATGAACAGCCAGAGTGGCGTCGACTTTCCCGTGGAGCATGCGCCGGCACTGAGGAAACATCGCAAGGAGTTCCTGCTCCATTCTGCTGCAGTCTTCGGCTACGCCGGGACGGAGTGCGCCGTCACACACCACCAGATTGAAGGGGATGCCCGGCTCTTTTTCGATCAGCTTCCGGACCAGGTCGATCAGATGGCGCCGGACAGACCTTCTGAAAGAATGAGGCAGATCACTTTGCTGAAACCGTCTGCCCGGATCTTTTTCAGCATTTCAAGAATATCTTCGACGACAGGCTGGCTGGTCTTGAAATCCTCCTCCGGCTGGCGGCGGTATATCTCGTCCACAGAGATATCGACCCCGTCTCTGTAGTCGTGGGTCCCGTCATTGATCCGGAGCGGCAGCGTATAGATCAGGTTTTCCCCGGCAAGGATTTCCGCAGGAATATCTGCTTCTGTGTCTGTGAGGACAGCAATGTTTTCAAACTGAGGATCCATCTGAAAACTCCTTTCAATGGTACTGTTTACATCATACTTGATTTCCAACTGTGAAGAAAGCAGATAAGTATCAGAATCCTGCATTTTGGGTAGTATTTCTTCTCTTGTTGACAGAAGCGGGATGGATAGATAAACTTTATGTGAACCGAAGGGGCGCATCTGCGCCGGAATTATCTTGGAGCGAAAACATGAATACCAGAGAGATCAGCCGCCGGCTGCTGCGGATCATTCTGACGGTCCTGGTTCTTCTGCTCTGTCTGACCGCATGTGCGGGAGGCGGAAAGGGAAGCGCGGGATCTGCAGGAGCTGAGGCGGAGGCAGCCGCGGAGACCGGACAGGTCACTGAAGGACTGCCGGCATCGTCCGCGGAACAGGAAGCAGAGCAGGAAGCACAGCAGGAAACCTTGCCGGCAGAGGCGTCGTCACAGGAAGATTCAGCACAGGCGGAGACTGCAGCCGCGAAAGATGCGGAACCGAAGCCGACGGTAGTACGCCACAAGCAGGAAGGCAAGCATATGGTGACGGCGGGAGACCTGACGATCAGTGTCCCGACGACCTTTGAGGGCCTGGAGATGGAGGGCGCGGAGTTCAGCGGGGATGATGTTGTCGTCCGCGCGGGAAGAAAGGGCAGCTGCCGCCTGAAATACCGGGGCGCGTTCAACAGCATCCGGATCAACGTCACGAACAACACGGATTACGACATGGCGGTCCGGGACTGCACCATCTGGGGGATCGAGGTGGCGAGCCAGGAGCCGGATCCGGAGCTGACGCTCTACGGGATCCAGATGGGAGCGACGCGGCAGGAAATCGCTGATGTCTATGGGGAGCCCTTCAGCAAGACCTTCGACGACGAGAACCACATGTCCAATATGGTCTATCAGTTCGGAGAGGACATTCACAGCAATCAGATCGTCATGATCATTTTCAAAGACAAAAAGGCAGTGGCAGCGAGCTACGACGACTTTGACCTGGTCGTGGACTGACAAGGCCGGAAGCGGGGGAAGAAAACCATGGAAATGTCTGTGGACAGAGTCAGGAATTATCTGAAGAAATGGAATCTGGAGGATCGTGTCATCGTGACGGAGGAGTCCAGCGCAACGGTGGAACTGGCGGCGAAAGCTGTCGGAACGGAGCCCGCGAGGATCGCGAAAAGCATGTCCTTCCTGGTGGACGGGAAGCCGGTCATGATCCTGCTGGCAGGGGATGTCAAGACGGACAACAGCAAGTACAAGCATACCTTCCATGTGAAGGCTTCCATGATCCGCCCGGAACAGCTGCCGGAGCTGATCGGGCATCCCATGGGAGGCGTGTGTCCTTTTGACCTGAAGGAGGGAGTAACGGTCTATCTGGACGAATCCCTGAAGCGTTTTGACGTGGTCTACCCTGCGGCCGGAACGCCGAACAGCGCAGTGCGTCTCACCATTCCGGAACTGGAGCAATGCTCCGGCTTTGCGGGCTGGGTCGATGTGGGCAAGCCGGTTGCATAACAGACAGAACAGACTGTGCCGCAGGTTCCTGAAAACAGGACCTGCGGCATAATTATGCGGCGGCGCCCGGGCATAGACAGAATGAAATTGTGCATATTGAATGACAACTAGACAATAATAAACGAATAATCGGACGAAAAAGGATGATATGGCATTAAGTTGTCTTAAAAGGCTGAATATAAGCAGAATTGTTGACAAATTTTGGTTTGCCATATATAATGAGTACAACAAAGGAAATACAGAAACACCTACCGCCAGACAAGCGGAATCCAAGCAAAGGGGGTACAAACCAAAGTACACGTAAGGATTCCTGATTTTACCTGATTCAGTATCAGGAGAAGCCAGATCCTGAAACAGAACAGAAAATCAGGCAGGAAAACGATCAGATCCGAACAATCAGTTCCGAAATATTACTGCAGATCAGAAGTTCAAGGCCGAAACGGCAATCGGAAGGATATCCGGAAAACACTTTTTCCAGTCGGGAAGAATCAATGACCGAACAAAAAAGACCCGAAGCTGACATAACAGAGGCAGTTTCAGACAGCAGATCTTTAAAAGCTCAGAGCCAACAGCGTTTTCACTGAAATCCGGAGCAGCGAAAGCCGAGGGAGTTCAAAAGCTGGCAGACTGTACAGTCGAAATAAGAGACTGCCGAAGTAAAAAAGCTATAAAGAGCCAACAGACGTGAGGCTTGAGATCGGAAGACGGAAGAAGAAGAAACCGGCGAAGACGGAAGTGAGCAAAGAGGCAGAAGTTCATTCGAAAGATATGACGAGAAAATATCTTTAGGGAAGACTGCAGAGATCAAATCAGATCAGACGGGGAAGAAAAATCGGAGACAAGATCGTTAAGACATACAACTGAATAAGAAAAAACCATATGAAAGTGAGGTCCAGTAAAATGGCAATGGTTTTGAAAGAGATTTCAGATTGAAGTGGGTATCGATTCAGCGGAAAGAGTCGGTACCCACTTCAGATTTTGTGTAAATTTACGCTGCCCGGGAAAATGAGTAGAATCTGAATGAAAAGCCGGCTTTTCAGGCAGATTCTGCTCATTTTTTATTTGAGGCGTCCCGAGTCCGGGGGCGGAACAGGGAACTAAAAGATACATACTTTTTTAACACTCTTTCGGATAAGCCGTGGTATACTGTAATCTGCTGTACCAGATATAAACCAGCTTTTTGAAGGAGTCTGAATGAACAACAGAGACAACCCTACACCGAAGAGCCCGGACGACGGAAACCGCGGCGGAATGAACGGCGGCCAGACGCTGCTGATCATTGTCCTTGCCGCGATGATCACATTTGCCGTCGTCGGCTTCATGAGGAATCAGATGCGCCAGGGCGGATCCAGGGAGGTTTCCTATACACACTTTCTCCAGATGGTCGATGCGGGAGAAGTGAATTCTGTCGTGATAGGCAATACCCAGATCCAGATCGAGGCCAGACCCGGGGTGGGCGGATATACAGAACCTGTTCGTTTCTACACCGTCCGGATGGACGACGACAGTGATCTCATCCCCCGTCTTTACAACGCGAACGTAGATATGACCCGGGAGCGGTCGGACACGGCGACCGTGTTCTATTCCCTGCTGAGTTTTATCCTGCCCTTTGTACTCATTCTTCTGTTTATGAATTTCATGATGCGCCGCATGGGCGGCGGCGGAATTATGGGGGTCGGAAAGAGCAATGCGAAGGTCTACATCCAGAAGGAGACCGGAGTGACCTTTGCGGACGTCGCCGGTGAGGATGAGGCGAAGGAGAGCCTGACGGAAATCGTCGATTTCCTGCATAACCCCGGAAAATTCACCAGGATCGGTGCGAGACTGCCCAAGGGTGCCCTCCTGGTGGGGCCGCCCGGAACCGGAAAGACGCTGCTGGCGAAGGCAGTCGCCGGAGAAGCCAACGTGCCGTTCTTTTCCCTGAGCGGTTCGGATTTCGTGGAAATGTTCGTCGGTGTCGGCGCATCCCGTGTCCGGGACCTGTTCAAGCAGGCACAGGAGAATGCCCCCTGCATCATTTTCATCGATGAGATTGATGCCATCGGAAAGACCAGAGATTCCCGCCTGGGCGGCAACGACGAGCGGGAGCAGACCCTGAACCAGCTTCTGTCTGAGATGGATGGCTTTGATTCCTCCAAGGGACTGCTGGTCCTCGGCGCCACCAACCGTCCGGAGATCCTGGATCCCGCGCTGCTGCGCCCCGGCCGCTTTGACCGGCGTGTCGTCGTGGAACGCCCGGATCTGAAGGGCCGCGTGGCGATCCTGAAGGTCCACGCGAAGGACGTTCTGATGGACGATACCGTGGATCTCGAGGCCATCGGCCTCGCGACCAGCGGCGCTGTCGGTTCGGATCTCGCGAACATGATCAATGAGGCCGCGATCCTTGCGGTCAAGAACGGAAGAAAGGCAGTCTCTCAGAAGGATCTGTTTGAGGCGGTCGAGGTCGTCCTGGTCGGAAAAGAAAAGAAAGACCGGGTCATGAACCAGAAGGAACGCCGCATCGTTTCTTATCATGAGGTCGGACATGCCCTGATCAGTGCGCTCCAGAAAAACTCTGAGCCGGTGCAGAAGATCACCATCGTTCCCCGTACCATGGGTGCCCTGGGTTACGTCATGTACGTCCCGGAGGAGGAGACTTATCTGAAGTCGAAGCAGGAGCTTCAGGATATGCTGGTGAGTCTGCTGGGCGGCCGTGCGGCGGAGGAGATCGTCTTCGGAAACGTGACCACCGGTGCAGCCAACGACATCGAGAAGGCGACCGCCATCGCCCGGGCCATGGTGACCCAGTACGGCATGAGCGGGAAGTTCGGACTCATCGGCCTGGCCCAGACGGAAGACAAATATCTGTCCGGCCGCGCGGTCCTGAACTGTGCGGATGAGACCGCGGCCCAGATCGACCAGGAGGTCATGGACATCCTGAAGGAGTCCTACGACCAGGCGCTGGCTATGCTGAAGGAGAACCGCGAGGTGCTGGACAAGATCGCGGACTTCCTCATCAACCGGGAAACCATCACCGGAAAGGAGTTCATGGAGATCCTCCGGCGGACCAGGAACGGTCTGCAGGCACCGCCCTCCGAGCGGAAGGTGCTTCTTGTCTGAAGCTGAAATGCGCGGAACGGAAATACAGCCGCATTGAAAAAAACAGTCGCATTAAGGAAAAACAAAAGATGCTCCCCGGGTGTCCGGACTGCAATGTCCGGATCCAGGGGAGCATTTCCTGTAAAAGCTTAATGGGCTTTTGTTTTATTATCAGTGGTAGATCTTCTTGTTCTCATAGCGGGGCTCGCTGGTGAGCTGAAGTCCGAGCCGGCTCAGGGTGCGGATATCCACTTCAGAGAGCATGACCGAGGTGTGGATCTGGCAGCCGCGCAGCTTTGGCAGCTGTTCCAGGGCCTTCCGGGCGTTCGGATCCGTGGCGGCGCACATGGAAAGAGCGATCAGGATCTCGTCAGTGTGGAGCCGCGGGTTCTTACTTCCCAGGTAATTTGTCTTGAGGGTCTGCACCGGTTCGATGACGGTGGGGGAGATCAGCTTGATCTCGTCCGGGATCTCGCCCAGCGCCTTAACGGCGTTCAGCAGTACCGCTGCGGTGCCGCCGAGAAGGTCGGAGGTGCGTCCGGTCACGATCCTTCCGTCAGGAAGCTCCAGGGCTGCGGAGGGGCCGCCGGTGACCTTGGCTTTGAGGTTCGCCGCGTTGACCACGGGACGATCCGCGGGGGTGACGCCAGCCTGTTTCATCAGGAACTCGATCTTCGTGACTTCCTTCTGGGGACAGTCGCCCTTGGCAAGACGATTCATGGAAGCGTAGTAGCGGCGGATGATCTCCTGCCGGCTCGCTTCACGGCAGACTTCATCGTCCTCGATGCAGTTTCCTGCCATGTTGACGCCCATGTCGGTGGGGGACTTGTAAGGGCAGGTCCCGAAGATGCCTTCGAACATGGCGGAGAGGACCGGGAAGATCTCCACGTCCCGGTTGTAGTTGACGGTGGTGACGCCGTAGGCCTCCAGGTGGAAGGGGTCGATCATGTTGACATCTTCCAGATCCGCGGTGGCCGCTTCATAGGCCAGGTTGACCGGGTGCTTCAGCGGAAGGTTCCAGATCGGGAAGGTCTCGAACTTCGCGTAGCCGGCCTTGATGCCACGGCGGTTTTCGTGATAGAGCTGGGACAGGCAGGTGGCCATCTTGCCGCTGCCGGGACCCGGTGCTGTCACGATGACCAGCGGCCGTGTGGTTTCGATGTACTCATTCTTTCCGTAGCCGTCCTCGCTGACGATCAGCGGGATGTTCGCCGGATACCCGTCGATGGAGTAGTGGCGGTAGACCTTGATTCCCATGGCTTCGAGCTTCGACTTGAACTGTTCTGCAGCGTTCGTGAAGCGGGTGATGACGACGCTGCCCACGTAGAGTCCTGCGTCGCGGAAGCTCTGGATCAGGCGCAGCACGTCGACGTCGTAGGTGATCCCCAGGTCGCCGCGGATCTTATTCTTCTCGATATCCTCTGCGGAAATGGCGATCACAAGCTCAGCCTGATCCGCCAGCTGCAGGAGCATGCGGAGCTTACTGTCCGGCTGGAAGCCCGGAAGAACGCGGGATGCATGGTAATCGTCAAACAGCTTTCCGCCGAACTCCAGATAAAGCTTGTCTCCGAAGACGGCGATGCGCTCACGGATATGTTCGGACTGCATTTTCAGGTATTTTTCGTTGTTGAATCCGATCTTCATAAGAAGTCTCCTTACCGGCAGTGCTGATCGTTTCGGTTCACGTGCCGTATTGTACCATAGCAGAGTAAATTTGTGTTATACTCTAGAAAAATTTATCTTGGTCGGATAAGACTCCCACCTCTATAGGTGGTGAGTAACAGCAAATTCGTCTTGAATGGTTCAGCGACCCGGATCGGGAGGCTGAAAAATCAAAACCGGTAAAACCGGGATGGAGAGAAGGATGCCCATGACTCAGCGCGCGCTTCCGCGGCCGGGGGAATTCTACCGGCATTTCAAAAACAGGCTGTATCAGATCGTCGCGGTCGCTTATAACGCGGACGATGGATCCCCCGTGGTGGTGTATCAGGCTCTTTACGGGGATTTCCGGGTCTGGGTGCGCCCGCTGGAGGAATTCCTGAGCGAGACGGACCGGGTGAAATATCCGGACGCAGCGCAGCGCTTCCGCTTTGAGCAGGTCACGCCGGAGAAAACGACGGCCCAGCCGGAGACGGCAGCACAGCCTGAGACGGCGGCACAGCTTCCGGAGAAATCCCTGCAGCCGGCCGAAGGGCCCTCGCTGCTCCTCGCTTTTCTGGACACGGATGATATTCAGGAAAAGAAGGCGATCCTGCGGGGCGGGATGAACCGTCTGACCCAGAGCGATCTGGACGGGATCTATACGGTATACGGGATCCAGCGGTTCCCGGGCGACGCCCGGGAGCAGGCGGACGGCATCATCCGATATCTGAATATGCGGTCCCGCTATGAGGGAGACCGCCTGAGGAAGTGGGAATGAAAGAAAAGCTTTTCGACATTCAGGAGGAACTGAAGAAGCTTCCCCCGTCTCCCGGCGTTTACATCATGCATGACCGCCATGACGAGATCATCTACGTCGGAAAGGCCATCAGCCTCCGGAACAGGGTGCGGCAGTACTTTCAGTCTTCCCGGGGAAAGAGCGCGAAGATCCTGCAGATGGTCAGCCGGATCGAGCGTTTCGAATATATCGTCACGGATTCGGAGCTGGAGGCGCTGGTCCTTGAGAACAATCTGATCAAGGAGAACCGCCCGCGCTACAATACCATGCTGCGGGACGACAAAACCTATCCTTATATTAAGGTAACAGTGCGGGAACCCTTCCCGCGGATTTTTATGACCCGGCAGCTGAAGAAGGACAAGGCAAAGTACTTCGGTCCCTTTTCCAGTGCCGGCGCGGTGCGGGACACCCTGGACCTGATGTACCGGGTCTTCCGGCTCCGGAACTGCAGCCGGGTGCTGCCCCGGGATATCGGCAAGGAGCGTCCCTGCCTGAACTATCACATCCATCAGTGCGGAGCTCCCTGCAGCGGGTTCATCAGCCCGGAAGAATACCGGAAAAACGTGGACGCGGCCCTGGAGTTCCTGAACGGCCGTTTCGACCCGGTGCTGGAGCGCCTGAAGAATGAGATGGCGCAGGCGGCGGAAGGAATGGAATTTGAGCGTGCCGCCGAACTGCGGGATCTTCTGAGGAGTGTAGAGCATGTGGCCCAGAAGCAGAAGATCACCTCGGAAGGAATGGAAGACCGGGACATCATCGCCCTGGCCCGGGACGAGCGGGAAGCGGTGGTCCAGGTGTTCTTTGTCCGGGAAGGCCGGATGATGGGCCGGGAGCACCACTATCTCCATGTGGCGGTGGAGGAGGACTCCGCGGAGATCGTGGAGAGCTTTGTCAAACAGTTCTATTCAGGTACACCCTTCCTGCCCCGGGAGATCTGGCTCCAGCAGTCTCTGCCGGACGAGCAGCTCCTCACGGAGTGGCTCTCGGAAAAGCGGGGATCGAAGGTCACCCTGAAGGTGCCGAAGAAGGGCCAGAAGGAGCGGATGATGGAGCTGGCCGAGCGCAACGCGGCAACAGTCCTGGAGAAGGACCGGGAACGTCTGAAGCGCGAGGAGGCAAAGAGCGTGGGCGCGGTGCAGGAGATCGAAAAGCTCACCGGTCTCAGAGACATCCACCGCATGGAAGCCTTCGACATCTCCAACATCAGCGGTGTCGAGAGCGTCGGTTCCATGGTTGTTTTTGAGGATGGACGCCCGAAGAAGAGCGATTACCGGAAATTCCGGATCCGGACTGTGAACGGACCCGATGATTACGCCTCCATGCGGGAGGTGCTGACAAGAAGACTCACTCATTCGCTGGAGCAGAAGGACGACCATTTCATGAAGCTGCCGGATCTGATCATGATGGACGGCGGCCGCGGGCAGGTCAACATCGCCCTCGGGGTCCTGAAGGAGCTGGACCTGGATATCCCGGTCTGCGGCATGGTCAAGGACGACCGGCACCGGACCCGGGCACTGTGGTACAGTGACGCAGAGGTGCCCATCGACACCCATTCCGAGGGATTCCGTCTGGTGACGCGGATCCAGGATGAAGCTCACCGCTTCGCCATCGAGTATCACCGCAGCCTGCGCTCGAAGGATCAGGTCAAATCGGTCCTGGACGATATCCCCGGCATCGGGGCAGTCCGCCGGCGGGCCCTCATGCGTTATTTCGAGGGGATCGACGCGATCCGGGAAGCGGGCGAGGCAGAGCTTCGCGCGGTGCCGGAGATGAACGCCGCGGCGGCGAAGGCAGTCTATGAATATTTCCATTCTGTGTTATGATGAAAGACAGAGATGACCGCAGGAAAGGAGCAAACTATGTTGGGTGTGACCGTAACACAGCTGATCAAGAGCAATCATTTCAAAAATATGATCCCGGAGATCGACACGGACAATGTGATCATAACCGTTCCGGACGTGAGCCGTCCGGCGCTTCCGCTGACCGGCTTTTTCGCCCATTTCAATAATGACCGCATTCAGCTGATCGGTAACGCAGAGCAGGAGTACATCGGCCTCATGAGTCAGGAGAGGAAGGAGGAGATCTTCGACCGGCTGTGCCGCTACAAGATCCCGGCCATCATTTTCTCCAACAATCTTCAGCCGGACGCGGTGCTGATGCAGAAATGTCTTAAGTACGGGATCCCCTGCATCGTGACGCACCAGACCTCCGGTGAACTTTTCGCGGAACTGATCCGCTGGCTGCAGACGAAGCTTGCGCCAAGGATCTCCATCCACGGCGTTCTGGTCGACGTCTATGGCGAGGGTATCCTGATCAAGGGCGATTCCGGCGTCGGTAAATCCGAGGCTGCCCTGGAGCTCATCAAGCGCGGACATCGTCTGGTGGCGGACGATGTCGTCGAGATCCGGAAGATCTCCGACGTCTCCCTCATCGGCCGCGCGCCGAACATCACCAGGAACTTCATCGAGCTGCGGGGCATCGGCATCATCGACGTCAAGGCCCTGTTCGGCGCGGAGTGCGTGAAGGAGGTCCAGAATATCGACCTTGTCATCAATCTGGAGCCCTGGGACCAGAACAAGGATTATGACCGCCTGGGTATGGAGGATCATTATGAGGAGATCCTCGGCGTCGGCGTGGTCTGCAATACGCTGCCGGTCCGCCCGGGCCGGAACCTGGCTATCATCTGCGAGACGGCTGCCGTCAACCGCAGACAGAAGAAGATGGGCTACAACGCGGCGAAGGAGCTCTACAACCGCGTGACCGAGAACATGATGAAGAGCGCGGAGCAGCATGCGCAGGAGGAAAAGGAAGCGGCCCTCGTCGAGGAGCGCAGAAGGATCGGGGCGGAGATGAACGCCCAGCTCCAGCATCAGCTCTCCGGCCACCTGCCGACCATCGAGCCGGACGATATTCCGGAAAACTACGGAGAGATGGAGCGCAACAGCTGCCGCGTGGAGTCGGAGAGCGCGGACAACGGGCTCTACGACTGAACGGACGGAGAACAGAATGCATATTTACAGAACAGATGAACCGATGAAGCTTCACACTACCTTCCGGATCGGCGGTCCCGCGGATGTCTACGCGGAGCCGGAGAGCGCGGAGGAACTGATGGAGCTCATCTCTGTCTGCGAAGGCAGCGGGACGCCTTACATGATCCTGGGCCACGGGAGCAATCTCCTGGTCGGGGACGGCGGGATCCGCGGTACCGTGATCTGTCTCGGGAAAGCCTTCGCGGAGATCCGCGTGGACGGAGACTGCATCGAAGCTCAGGCCGGCGCCCTGCTCGGGGCGGTGGCCAGCACGGCGCTGGAGCATGGCCTGGAGGGCATGGAATTTGCTTCCGGGATCCCCGGTTCCGTGGGAGGAGCCCTGGTCATGAACGCGGGCGCCTACGGCGGCGAGATCAAGGATATCCTGGAGTCCGCCGAGATCCTGGAGACTGACGGCAGCAGATGTGTGGTGACGGCAGAGGAGCTGGAGCTCGGCTACAGGACCAGCAACATCCTTCCCCTGGGCCGCACCGTGCTCAGCGCCCGGTTCCGCCTGAAGCCCGGGGATCCGGAAGAGATCGCCGCAAAGATGAAAGATCTGAACGGGAGAAGGAAAGACAAGCAGCCCCTGGAGTATCCCAGTGCCGGCTCCACCTTCAAGCGGCCGGAGGGATATTTCGCCGGGAAGCTGATCGAGGATGCGGGCTGCAAGGGTCTCACGGTGGGAGGTGCCCGGGTCTCGGAAAAGCACGCAGGGTTTGTGATCAACATCGGAGACGCCACCGCAAAGGATGTCCTGGATCTGATCCATGAGGTGCAGCGCAGAGTGCTGGAGCAGTCCGGCGTCATGCTGGAACCGGAGATCAAGATGACTGGAGAACCGTGACGGGCAAAGGATTCCGGGAGTATTTCGTATGAGTTCTTTTTCTTCATTTGTAAAGGAAGAGCTTTCCGGCGTTATCCCGGAGGCCAGAAATCAGCGGGTCGCTGAACTTGCGGCGGTGCTCCTGATGGACGGCAGGATGCGTCTGGAAGACGGGGAGCCGGCTCTGGAGATCGTCACCGAGCACTCCGGGACGGTCAGAAAATACTTTACATTGCTTGAAAAAACATATAAGATTGAAAACAGTTTATCCGTCTCCGTTCGTTCTTCCGGGGGCGGGGCGAAAACCTATACCGTTTTGATGACCGGCGAGACCGCTGTGGCAGCAGTCCTCCAGGGCTGCCGGCTCTCGGTGGAGGGCGCCGGGGAGATCCGCCTGAAAGGAAAAAGGCTGATCTACGACAGCGGCAGCAGACAGGCTTTCCTGCGGGGCGCGTTCCTGGCGGGCGGCTCCATGACAGATCCGGAGAAGTTCTATCATCTGGAATTTGTCTGTCCCGACGAAACCTGCGCCGGCCTTCTCCGGGAGGTCCTTGCCTCTTTTGATATCAGTGCCGGAAAGGTGGAACGGAAAAAAAGGGTGATCGTGTATGTGAAGGACAGTGAGCGCATTTCCGGGCTTCTCGGGCTGATGGAGGCGCCCCGCGCGGTTCTGAAGATGGAAGAGATCCTGGTCTATAAAGATGTGCGGAACGGGATCAACCGTCAGGTGAACTGCGAGGCGGCGAACCTGCTGAAGTCTGTCAGCGCGGCGACGCGCCAGCGGGAGGACATCGAGTATATCCGCGATTCGGTCGGTCTGGACACGCTTCCGGAGCCCCTTGCCGAAATGGCAGAGGTGCGCCTTCAGTTTCCGGACGCGCCGCTCAAGGATCTCGGACAGCACCTTTCCCCGCCTGTGGGGAAAAGCGGTGTGAATCACAGGCTCAGGAAGCTTTCGGAGTACGCCGATGAGCTGAGAGGCAGGAGGAGTATATGATCAAGAAGGCAATGGTGGTCGGATTAGACAGCAGAGCGGACGCAATGCCCGTGGCAATGTTTGTTCAGGTCGCCAGTCAGTACGAAAGCAGTATCTACGTGGATGACGCGGAAAAGCGCGTCAACGCGAAGAGCATCATGGGAATGATGACTCTTGGGCTGGTCAACGGAAACTCGATCGTCGTCACGGCGGACGGAAAGGACGAGGAGCAGGCTATCGCAGGTATCGAGAAATATGTAAGCTGTGAGAAATAAAACTCTCCCGGACAGCTTTCCGGCATTCCTTTAAGAAGTTACCAATGGGACGGATTCCTGATGTATAATAGAATCCGGCGGTGTCTGCCGCCGGGTTCTTTTTTTGCGCGGCAAGGCCGGACAGGGCGTGCCGTGCATGCACGAGGTGCGCAGAAAGGAGTTCTGCTTGGCATTCACACATCTGCATGTGCATACAGAGTTTTCCCTGCTGGACGGCTCCAGTAAGGTGAAGGAGGTCATTGCCCGCGCGAAGGAGCTGGGCATGGATTCTCTTGCCATCACCGACCACGGCGTCATGTACGGCGTGATCGATTTCTATAAAGCAGCGAAGGAAGCCGGGATCCGCCCCATTCTGGGCTGCGAAGTCTACGTGACGCCGGGCTCCCGTTTTGACCGGGAGAACGTAAAGGGAGAGGAGCGGTATTATCACCTGATCCTTCTTGCGGAGAACAATACCGGCTATGCGAACCTCATGAAGATCGTCTCCCGCGGCTTCACCGACGGGTTTTATTACAGACCCCGGGTGGACTACGCGACCCTGGAGGAATTCCATGAGGGGATCATCGCAAGCTCCGCCTGTCTTGCCGGCGAAGTCGCCCGGGCTCTGACACGCAGTCAGTATGAGGAGGCGAAGCAGGCGGCTCTCCGCTACCGGCAGATCTTCGGGGAAAACAATTTTTTCCTGGAGCTGCAGGATCACGGGATCCCGCAGCAGAAGCTGGTGAACCAGGGACTCATGCGCCTTTACGCCGAGACAGGGATTCCGCTCATCGCGACGAACGACTCCCACTATACCTACGCGGACGATGCCGAACCTCACGACATCCTTCTGTGCATCCAGACAGGAAAGAAGGTCAGCGACACGGACCGCATGCGCTATGAGGGCGGTCAGTACTACCTGAAGTCCGAGGAAGAGATGCGCAGGCTCTTTCCCTATGCGCCGGAAGCCCTGGACCGCACCCACGAGATCGCGGAGCGCTGCAATGTGACCATCACCTTCCATGAGATGAAGCTGCCGGCCTACGACGTTCCGGACGGCTATCCGGACGCCTGGAGCTATCTGAACGCACTCTGCAGGGAAGGCCTCGCCCGCCGGTATCCGGAGGACGACGGCACCCTGGCGGACCGGATGAATTATGAGCTCGGCGTTATTCACCGCATGGGCTACGTAGACTATTTCCTGATCGTCTGGGACTACATCAATTTCGCCAAATCCCACGGCATCGGCGTGGGGCCGGGCAGAGGTTCTGCGGCGGGATCCATCGTGTCCTACTGTCTGGGCATTACCGACATCGATCCCGTGCGGTATCAGCTGATCTTTGAGCGCTTCCTGAACCCGGAGCGCGTGTCCATGCCGGATATCGACGTGGACTTCGCCTTCGAGCGCCGGCAGGAGGTCATCGACTACGTGGTCCGGAAGTACGGAAAGGACCGGGTCGTGCAGATCATCACCTTCGGAACGCTGCAGGCGAAGGGGGTGATCCGGGATGTGGGACGGGTCCTGGACCTTCCTTATGCCCGCTGTGACGCGATCTCGAAGATGATCCCCAATGAGCTTGGTATGACGCTGGACAGAGCGCTTACGGTAAGCAAGGAACTGCGGACAGCCTATGAGACGGATCCGGAGGTGCGGAAGCTGATCGACCTCTCGAAGCGTCTGGAGGGTCTTCCCCGCCATTCCTCCATGCACGCGGCGGGCGTCGTCATCTCGAAGAAGAGCGTCGACGAGTATGTGCCGCTGGCCCGCGGCGCCGACGGCTCCATCACCACCCAGTTCACCATGAATACATTGGAGGAACTGGGACTCCTCAAGATGGACTTCCTGGGCCTCCGGACCCTGACAGTGGTTCAGAACGCTGCGGAGGCAGCCGCGAAAACCAGCGGGCAGGACATCGACATGCTGAAGATCGACTTCAATGACCCGAAGGTCATGGAGATGATCGGCCGCGGCGAGACCGAGGGCGTGTTCCAGCTGGAAAGCGGAGGGATGAAGAGCTTCATGAAGGAGCTGAAGCCCTCCACGCTGGAGGACATTATCGCAGGCATTTCACTCTACCGTCCGGGCCCCATGGACTTTATCCCGCGGTACCTGAAGGGAAAGAACGACCGGAATTCCATCCGCTATGAGTGCCCGCAGCTGGAGCCGATCCTGGAGCCGACCTACGGATGCATCGTCTACCAGGAGCAGGTCATGCAGATCGTCCGGGACCTGGCGGGCTATACCCTGGGCCGGAGCGACCTGGTGCGGCGCGCCATGTCGAAGAAAAAAGAATCGGTCATGCAGAAGGAGCGGGCCAACTTTGTCTTCGGAAACGCCGAGGAGGGCGTCCCGGGATGCGTTTCCAACGGGATCCCGGAACAGATCGCGAACCACATCTTTGACGAGATGACGGACTTCGCGAAGTACGCCTTCAACAAGAGCCACGCGGCCTGCTATGCCTATGTTTCCTTCCAGACCGCCTGGCTGAAGTATTATTATCCGAAGGAATTCATGGCGGCGCTGATGACCAGCGTCCTGGACAATACCGCCAAGGTCTCGGAGTATATCCTGACCTGCCGGCAGATGGGCATTCCCATCCTTCCGCCGGACGTGAACGACGGACAGAGCGGATTCGCGGTCTCCGGCGGGGGCATCCGTTTCGGACTCTCCGCCATCAAGAACGTCGGTGTAGGCGTCGCGGACGAGATCGTCCGGGAGCGGGAGACCGGCGGCCCCTACCGGTCCCTGGAGGACTTTGTGGAGCGTCTCAGCGGAAAGGATCTGAACCGCAGGGCGCTGGAGAACTTTATCAAGGCCGGAGCCATGGACTCTCTGCCCGGAAACCGGAAGCAGAAGATCCTGATCGTTCCTGACCTGCTGGAGAAGAAGAGCAGCAAAAAGAACACTGTGGCAGGCCAGATGACCCTCTTTGATTTTGCCAGCGAGGAAGACAAGGAGAGCTTCCGGATCGCCTTCCCGAAGACGGACGAATTCGCCCGGGAAGACCTGCTGGCTTTTGAGAAGGAGACCCTGGGCATTTATCTGAGCGGCCACCCTCTGGATTCTTACACAGAGCTCTGGCAGCAGAACGTGTCCGCCCGCTCCACGGATTTCCTGACGGATCCGGAGACCGGCAGCGCCCGGGTCCGGGACGGCGCCAGGGTGACCATCGGCGGGCTTATCACTGAGAGGACTCTGAAGACCACACGGACAAACCAGACCATGGCTTTCGTTACCATCGAGGACCTGGTGGGCTCTGTCGAGACCCTGGTATTCCCGCGGGATTTTGAAAAATACCGGGACCAGCTGGTGCCTGACGCGAAGATCTTCATGCAGGGCAGAGTCTCCCTGGGAGACGGGGACGATGCCGGAAAGCTGATCTGCGAACGGATCCGGCCGTTTATCCAGACCGAGACGGTACTCTGGATCCGCTATCCGGACCGCGCTGCCTACGATGCGGACGTGGTGTACCTGATGCAGGATCTGGGCGGCAGCGAAGGAGAGGACAAGGTCAGCGTCTATCTTCAGAAGGAACGGCAGATCAAGCATTTCGGCGATAACTGGCGGGTGCACGCAGATCCCGCGCTGGTTTCCGCCATCCGCTCCCGTCTCGGAAATGAGAATGTCCAGACGGTGACGAAACCGTTGAAATAGGGTATGAATTGCATTAAAATGGATACATAAAAATTTCAGACCCCGGCAGATGCCGGGAGTGCAGCAGACAAGTATATATATATTCCGGTTCTGAAGGAGGTTTCCAATGGCAAAGGAACTTAAGACGATCGGCGTACTGACCAGCGGCGGAGATGCACCCGGCATGAACGCGGCGATCAGAGCAGTTGTCAGAACTGCGGTCCACGCAGGCCTGAATGTAAAAGGAATCATGCGCGGCTTTTCAGGTCTTCTTGAAGAAGAGATCGTCGACATGGACGCAAAGAGCGTTGCGGATATCATTAACCGCGGCGGAACCATTCTCTATACGGCCCGCTGCCAGGAAATGAAGACGAAGGAAGGCCAGAAGAAGGCGGCGGATATCTGCCGGAAGCATGACATCGATGCAGTCGTGGTCATCGGCGGCGACGGTTCCTTTAAAGGTGCTGCGGAGCTGGCGGAGAACGGGATCCGGACCATCGGCGTGCCCGGGACCATCGATCTTGACATTGTCTGCACGGATTACACCATCGGCTTCGACACGGCATGCAACACTGCAGTCGAGGCCATCGACAAGGTGCGCGACACCTCCGCATCCCATGAGCGCTGCAGCATCATCGAAGTCATGGGACGTAATGCCGGCTATATCGCTCTGTGGAGCGGCATCGCCACCGGATCCGACGAGATCCTGATCCCGGAATACTATGACGGGGATGAACAGGTCGTCGTGGACGCCATCATCGACAGCCGGAAGCGCGGCAAGAAGCATCACATCATCATCAACGCGGAGGGCATCGGCCACTCCACCTCCATGGCAAAACGTCTTGAGGCGGCCACCGGCATCGAGACCCGCGCGACCATCCTGGGATACATGCAGCGCGGCGGCGCGCCGTCCTGCAAGGACCGCTACTTTGCTTCCATCATGGGCTCCATGGCAGTCCAGCTTCTGCTGGAGGGTAAGACCAACCGTCTGGTCTGCTACCAGCACGGAGATTTCTGCGATGTCGACATCATGGAAGGTCTCGCAATGACGAAGCCGTTCCCGGAGGAGCAGTTCTGCCTGACCAAGACCCTCACGAGATAATCGGGAAATGCTGCGGAGCCGGACAGAAGACAACTGAACCGGCGCAGCTTCAATAAAAAACAATAGGAAACAGACCTGGCCCGTGTGAAAAACCACTGAACTCGGCGGTTTTTCACGCGGGTCTGCGCATGGTAAGAGACGGATGCATCCGGGCGGGCTCCTGTCCCGCCGGAATGCGGACAGAAAAATGATTCGGGAAAGGAAACGGAAATGGCAGGAGAGCATGCGGCGGAGACGGAGGTCCTGTGCGGGGCCAACTCCTACACTCAGAAATATTATCTGAATCCGAAATTCGCAAGCCTTCCGGAAAGCATCCGGAACGAGCTTCAGATCCTCTGCGTGAAGATCACCGAGGAGTGCGGCGGGATCCTGACACTGGAATTCGACGAGGAAGGGGAACTGAACTTCCGGGCACAGGCGGAGGACGGAGACTATCTCTTCGATGATATCGGAAGCGGAATGGAGATCTTCCACGCCCGGATCGAGAAGCAGGAGCTGCTGTCCCAGCTGGAGCTCTATTACAAGATCCGGTTCCTGGGGAAAAAGGAAGAAACTGAATGAAGCGCAGGGATCCCGGACAGAGGAGAGGGAGACAGAATGAAGATCGGGACGCTTGAACTGAAACATGGGATCATCCTGGCACCCATGGCAGGAGTCTCGGACCTTCCCTTCCGGATTCTCTGCCGGGAGCAGGGATGCGAGATGGCTGTCACGGAGATGGTCAGCGCAAAAGCAGTGTGGTACAAAAACCGCGGGACTGCGGATCTGCTCCGGACAATACCGGAAGACCGGCCCCTGGCTGTGCAGCTCTTCGGATCGGACCCGGAGATCTGCGGGGAGATCGCGGCCCGTCTGGAGGACGGTCCCTGGGATGTCATTGATTTCAACATGGGCTGTCCTGTGCCGAAGGTTTTCGGAAACGGGGAAGGCTCAGCCCTCATGCGGGAACCTGAACTTGCGGGTCAGATCGTGCGGGCCATGACTTCCCGGGTAAAAAAGCCGGTCACAGTGAAGATCCGTGCCGGCATCGACCGCGCCCGCAGGAATGCCGCGGAGTTCGCGAAGGTCCTGGAGGACGCCGGGGCTGCAGCCATCGCGGTGCACGGCAGGACCCGGGAAGAGTATTATTCCGGCAGAGCGGATCGGGAGATCATCCGCGCCGTGAAAGAGGCGGTGTCCGTGCCGGTCATCGGGAACGGGGATATCCGCAGCGCGGAAGACGCAGCGTCCATGCTGCGGGAGACGGGCTGCGACGGGGTCATGATCGCCCGGGGCGCCCAGGGGAATCCCTGGCTTTTCCGGGAGATCCGGCAGTACCTGGAAACGGGGACGGTCCCTGCCCCGCCCACGTGCGAGGAACGTCATGAGATGATCCGCAGGCACCTGGCGATGCAGATCGAAATGGACGGTCCCCATATGGGACTCCTGAAAATGCGCAGTCATATTTCATGGTATCTCCACGGATTCCCGAACGCCGCCGCCCTCAGGAACGCGGTGAATACCGCAGAAACGAGGGAGGCACTGGAAGAGATCCTGGAAGAAGCCTTCTCGCAGGTATTTTGCCGTTGACAGTCCTGCGGATTTCTAATATAATTCACGAAGTCTGTCAGCATGCTGACGGAATCCTTTTTATATCATTTTTCGTAACTATTCAGCAGTCCGTGCCAGGAATGCCGAATAATTATACAAACCAGTTTCGGAGGAATTGAAAACCATGGCGGATGTAAAAAAGAATGTCCTCACCTACGAAGGCCTGAAACGCTACGAGGCAGAACTTCAGGATCTCAAGGTCGTCAGAAGGAAGGAAATTGCTGACAAGATCAAAGAAGCAAGAGAGCAGGGAGATCTTTCTGAGAATGCTGAGTATGATGCGGCGAAGGATGAGCAGCGCGATATCGAGGCACGGATCGAGTATCTCGAAGAACTGCTGAAGAATGCCGAGGTCTATGTTGAGGATGAGGCGACTCTCGATGCGGTGAGCATCGGCACCACCGTGGATCTCCTGGATCTGGAATTTGATGAGGAAGTGGAGTTTAAGATCGTCGGTTCCACGGAGGCGGATTCCCTGCAGGGACTGATCTCCAATGAAGCGCCGGTGGGAAAGGCTCTTCTCGGCAAGAAGATCGGCGATCTCGTGAATGTCGAGACCCAGATGGGCAATGTTCAGTACAAGGTGTTGAACATCACCCGCAGCTGAGCTGACCCGGAAAACAGCAGTCAATGATCAGGAAGCGGAGCGGAATGTTCCGCTTTCGTTTTAACGGAGAAGAAAAATGGCAGATGAGAAGATGACACAGAACGAAGTCGTGGACGCTAAGCAGGCGGCGAAGGAGCTTCAGGAGCTGCACCGTCTGGAGCAGGTCCGTCTTGAGAAGCTTCAGGAGCTGCAGGCCGCGGGAAGAGATCCCTTTGAGATCGTCACCTACGACCAGACAGAGCATTCCGCGGACATCAAGGACAACTATGAGCAGTATGAGGGGAAGGACGTCTCCGTCGCCGGCCGCATGATGCAGAAGCGTGTCATGGGCAAGGCGAGCTTCTGCAATGTCCTTGATCTGAAGGGCAATATCCAGGTGTATGTTGCCAGGGATTCCATCGGGGAAGATCCCTACAAGGACTTTAAGAAAATGGATATCGGCGATATCATCGGCGTTCACGGCAAGGTCTTCAAGACCAAGACCGGTGAGATTTCCATTCACGCGGAGAAGGTAGAACTGCTCACCAAGAGCATGAAGCCGCTGCCGGAGAAGTTCCACGGCCTCACCGATACGGATGCGCGCTATCGTCAGCGCTATCTGGATCTGATCATGAACCAGGAGTCCCGTGAGACCTTCATCAAGCGTTCCAGGATCATCTCCGCCATCCGCCGTTATCTGGACGGACAGGGCTTCATGGAGGTGGAGACGCCCATGCTGGTGGCCAATGCAGGCGGCGCCGCGGCCCGGCCCTTCGAGACCCACTACAATGCCCTGAACGAGGATGTCAAGCTCCGCATTTCCCTGGAGCTCTATCTTAAGAGACTGATCGTGGGCGGTCTGGAGCGCGTCTACGAGATTGGCCGCGTGTTCCGCAACGAGGGCCTGGATACCCGCCACAACCCGGAGTTCACCCTGATGGAGCTCTATCAGGCATACACCGATTACAACGGGATGATGGATCTGACCGAGAACATGTTCCGCTATGTGGCGCAGGAAGTCAACGGCACCGCCATGGTGAACTACAACGGCACGGAGATTGACCTCGGAAAGCCCTTTGAGCGCATCACCATGATCGACGCTGTGAAGAAGTATACCGGCATCGACTGGAACGAGGTCCCGGACACCGAGGCAGCGAAGAAGATCGCCGATGAGAAGGACGTCCACTACGAGCCCCATCACAAGAAGGGCGATATCCTGAACCTTCTGTTCGATGAGTTCTGCGAGGACAAGATGATCCAGCCGACCTTCGTCATGGATCACCCGATCGAGATCTCCCCGCTGACCAAGAAGAAGCCCGACGATCCGGATTATGTGCAGCGCTTTGAGCTGTATATTTACGGCCGCGAGATGTGCAACGCTTACTCCGAGCTGAACGATCCGATCGACCAGCGCGAGCGCTTTAAGGCCCAGGATGCCCTGTCCGAGGCGGGCGATGAGGAAGCCCAGCACACGGACGAGGATTTCCTGAACGCGCTGAACATCGGCATGCCGCCGACGGGAGGCATCGGCTACGGCATTGACCGCCTGGTCATGCTGCTGACCGACAGCCCCGCCATCCGCGACGTCATCCTGTTCCCGACAATGAAGTCAATTAAGACAGGTAGCGAGGGAAATGGTGTAAGCTCTGAGGCCTCCGAAGAGGAAGCTGCAGCACCGGCAGATCCCTTCGCAGCACCGGCTAAGCCCATCGATTTCAGCAAGGTTGAGATCGAGCCGCTGTTCAAGGATTTCGTGGATTTTGAGACCTTCAGCAAGTCCGATTTCCGCGCCGTGAAGGTTCTGGAGTGCGAGGCTGTGCCGAAGTCCAAGAAGCTTCTGAAGTTCGTCCTGGATGACGGAACAGACGAGAAACGCGTTATTTTAAGCGGTATTCACGCTTTCTATGAGCCGGAACAGCTCATCGGAAAGACGCTGATCGCCATCACCAATCTGCCGCCCAGATCCATGATGGGCATGGAGAGCAACGGTATGCTTCTCTCCGCACTTCATAAGGAAGAGGGCGAAGAAAAGCTTAATCTTCTGATGGTGGATCCTCACATCCCGGCAGGCGCGAAGCTCTACTAAAACCGGTTGGTGTAAGCCGGAAAAAAGAGACGTACTTCATTGTTGGAAATGGACCGAATCTTACACACTTACACCAAACTTACACCATTTTGTGCAGACTTTTCTGCAAAGGCCAAAAGTCAAGCATGAGACGGCTCCAAAAATCAGAAATTTCATAAGATAATACATGGCAGCGGCCTCGAAGATAACTTCTCCGGGGTCGTTTGCGTATGACCGGCCCCTGCAGAAGGGAGATCGGTAATGAGGCGTTTATTCATCGTTCTTAGAAACGAAGGGTAAACGCCTTTTTTTTGTTGCCCGAAAACAGGTACAGATGAAGGAGGTACGAATGGCAATGACGTATGACACTTTTCTGGATCAGATGAAAAAGGATCTGGAAGCAGGCTTCGCGGAGGACCTTCCGGCAAAGTATTCGCAGGTGAAGATCGGAATCCGCGACGTGGAAA
>Ga0256404_1004386_pt1 | contig 26850 bp, 23 predicted proteins | sample RumenRJG_01DNA_FD_185990 | JGI IMG/M metagenome (GOLD analysis project Ga0256404, IMG submission 185990) | Bovine rumen microbial communities from Lethbridge, Alberta, Canada - RJG_01 | ecosystem: Host-associated > Mammals > Digestive system > Stomach > Rumen | place: Canada: Alberta | collected...
TACTTACGACTTACCATCACTTGGAATTGAAAAATAGCTGGGTTTTGCAGACTTTTTGAAAATATCAAGAACTATATTATATGTATAAAATACTAAGAAAACATGTTTTTAATGCTACTGAAACTCTTTTTGAAATTGAGGCACCATTAGTCGCAAAGAAAGCACAACCTGGACAATTCATTATAATTAGAGGTTATGAAGATAGCGAGAGAATTCCTCTTACAATTTGTGGTTTCGATAGGCAAAAAGGAAGCGTAACTATAATTTTTCAAATCGTTGGCGCTTCAACCTTTAAATTAAACCAACTTAATGAAGGTGAATACGTTCATGATTTTGTAGGTCCTTTAGGAAATCCTACCGATCTATCGGGAGAAAACGTTTGCGTTGTTGGTGGAGGATTAGGTGTTGCTATTGCTTATCCAATTGCAAAAGGATTCCATGATAAAGGTGTAAACGTAACTGCAATTGCAGGTTTTAGAAATAAAGATTTAATCATATTAAATAAAGAATTTTCTGAAAGTTCCTCAGAATATTTTGAAATGACTGATGATGGATCAAACGGAAACAAAGGAAATGTTGTTGACGCATTAGAAAAAGTTTTCAAGAGTGGCAAAAAGATTGACAAGGTTATATGCATTGGGCCAATTATGATGATGAAATTTGTTGCTTTAAAATGTAAAGAATACAATATTCCAGAATGCATTTGTTCAATGAACACAATAATGATTGATGGAACTGGAATGTGTGGATGTTGCAGATTAAGCGTTGGTGGAAAAATGAAATTTGCTTGTGTTGATGGTCCAGATTTTAATGCATATGAAGTTGATTTTGATGAAGCTCAACATAGAGGAACAATTTATAAACCTTTTGAGACTCACGCATATGAAGAAGCAAAATGTAATTTGCTTAAGAAGGGGGCATAGTTATGTATAAAGAATATAAAATGAATCCCCAATTAAAAAAGACGCCTATTAAAACTCAAGACCCACTTATTAGAACTAGGAACTTTGAAGAAGTTACTTTAGGATATACAGAAGAAGAGGCAATTAACGAAGCTAAAAGATGTATTGGATGTCCAAACACTCCTTGCGTTAATCATTGTCCTGTTAAAATTTCTATACCTGAGTTTATTCACGAGGTTGCATTAGGAAATTTTGAAAAAGCATATGAGATAATTTCAAAATCTTCGTCCCTTCCAGCAGTTTGTGGCAGAGTTTGTCCTCAAGAAAACCAATGTGAGATGAAATGCACACGTGGTATAAAAGAGGGAGCAGAACCTGTCGCAATAGGAAGATTAGAAAGATTTGTTGCTGACTATCACAACAAAAACAATAACCACGTGCACGCAAATATTATTAAAAATGGTCATAAAGTAGGTATTATTGGGTCTGGTCCAAGCGGACTTGCTTGTGCAAGTGACTTGATTAAATTAGGATATGATGTAACTATTTTCGAGGCTCTTCATTTAGCTGGTGGAGTGCTTGTTTACGGTATTCCAGAATTTAGATTGCCTAAAGAAATAGTTAATAAAGAAATTGAAAGTTTAAAAGAACTTGGTGTGAAAATTGAATGCAATGTTGTCATAGGTCGAACACTTACTATTGATGAACTTGTTAATGAATATGGCTTTGAAGCTTTATTTATTGGCAGTGGTGCAGGATTACCAAGATTTATGGGAATTAAAGGGGAGAACCTAAAAGGAGTTTTTTCCGCAAACGAATTCTTAACACGTGTGAACTTAATGAAAGCATATAAAGATAATTCTGAAACCCCAGTTGCTAAATCTTCAATAGTTGCAGTTGTTGGTGGCGGGAATGTTGCTATGGATGCTGCTAGAACCGCTTTAAGATTAGGCGCAAAAAAAGTTTATATTGTTTATAGAAGATCAATGGATGAACTTCCAGCAAGAAAAGAAGAGGTTGAACACGCTATTGAAGAAGGCATTGAATTTAGATTATTAAATAATCCTGTTGAGATTATTCCTGATGAAAATAATGACCACGTGCATCAATTAAGGATAGAAAAAATGGCTTTAGGTGAACCTGATGCAAGCGGTAGAAGAAAACCTGTTGGCTCTGGAGAATACTACAATTTAGATGTTGATTCAGTAATTATGGCTATTGGAACTTCACCTAATCCTTTAATTAGTTCTACTACAAATGGACTTGAGGTCAATAAGCACGGATGCTTAGTCACTAGAAATGAGTTCGGTTTAACAACTAGAGATAGAATTTTTGCTGGAGGAGATGCTGTTACTGGCGCTGCTACGGTTATCTTAGCAATGGGTGCTGGTAAGGAAGCAGCCAAAGCAATTCACGAATTATTTTTGAAATAACTCTACAAAAGTCGATTATTTTGTATTTTTATGAAATTTAAATTAGTCAGTTGTTTCATAAATAAAGCAAACTAATTGACCAAAAATATGTATAAATTATATTAGTGTCATAGGAGAGTTTTTATGAAAAACGCAATTAGATACTTTACTAAAAGCAAAAAAGGAAACACCAAAAAGTTAGCAGATTATACAAGCGAAAAACTTGGTGTCGAAGCTTTAGACGTTACAAATGATTTAACAGAAAAAGTTGATACCTTATTTTTAATTAACGCAATGTATGCTGCTAATATAGACAAAGAAGTAAAAGAATTTCTTGAAAGAAATAAAGACTATATAGGTTGCCTTGTTAATATAAATAGCTCAGCTAGTGGTAAATCCACACTTAAAGTTGTTAAAAAAGTATGTGACGATAACAATATTAAAGTGAGCGAAAAAGAATTTCATACAGTAGCTTCCTGGATTTTTATAAATAAAGGAAGACCAAATGAAGAAGATTTCAATAGACTTGGCGAATTTTTAAAAGAGTTTATTGAGGCGTAACAAATATATGGCACTTTTATTAAGTGCCTTTTTAATATAAATGTTCATTCATTTCTATTAAATAACGGAATCAATTGGACGTAGAGAAATTATGAATAATAATAAAATTAATAAAATAAACAAGTTATGTGGGGTTTTAATGACTAAAGTAATATTTATTGATATAGATGGCATTTTAAATAGCGCTTCAGGAGTTGAGCCATTTGCATCAGATATGGAAGTAAAGAAACTTAATTTTTTGCATGAACTGATTAAAGAGACTGGCTCATTAGGAGTAGTAATTACGAGCGATAGAAGATGCTCCAAGATTGATATAAAGAATAAAATAGATGCTTTGCAGACTTACGGAATTAACGTTTTAGGCTGTATTAGATTTCCAAATGACGACGATAATGACAATAGAGGACAGCAAATCGTTGATTATCTTTCGTGCACAGATTTTAAAATTGAAAGAATTTTGATTTTAGATGATAACGATGATGGCATTTCAAATATTTTTGAAGATGAATATATTTTAGTAGATAACACTTATGGCCTCGATGAGAAGGTTTATTTAAAGGCATTGGACATATTAAATAAATAAAAGGACTTGAAAACGCGTGCACGTGGTTATTGTTTTTTGATTTTTCAGAAAAGTTTTCGAATTGTTAATCCTGTGATAGTTATATTTAATTAAGATAAAATCTTCATTAACACCTATCTAAATGATTTAGCTTTCGTGTTAAAATATTCACGAAAATGAGGACTAAATCATGGGCAATAAATTACGCTTTCTATTAACAATATTTGTCTTATCTACATCAATAATTGGCTGTTCACCTAAGGAAACAACAGCTTCAAAGGATATAAGTATCATATATACTTCAGATGTACATTGTGGACTTGCTGATAACTTAGGATATTCTTCCTTTTATGCATATAAAGAGGAGCTGGAAAAGACTAATCAAGTCACGACAATTGACGCTGGTGATTTTCTCCAAGGAGATTATGTCGGAGCAATTTCTAAAGGAAAATATATAGTCGATGTAATGAATCAAGTAGGTTACGATATTGCAACTTTAGGTAATCATGAGTTCGATTATGGAATAGATGAATTAAGAAATAGAATCAATGAATTTAAAGGTGATATTATTAGTTGTAATGTTTCATATATTGGAAAGAATGAAAACAAATTATCAAAAATTAAGCCTTATATAATTAAAGATTATGGATATAAAAAAGTTGGTTATGTCGGTGTTACTACACCAACAACTTTAGTGGCTTCTGACCCAACACATTTCTTAGAAGACGATGAAATAGCCTACAGTTTCGGAGCAAAATCTGTTGAAAGTTTCTATGAGGTAGTTCAAGAAAACATAGATAAATGTAAAAAAGATGGTGCCGACTACATTGTTATGGTTAGTCATTTGGGCAGTACTGAGAACTACTCTCCATATAGATCTATAGACGTCATTAATCATACAAGCGGAGCAGATGTATTTTTAGATGGACATGCACACATAAGTCTTCCTTGGACAACCTATAAAAATAAGGATAATGTCGATACCTTGCTGGTAGATGTAGGTTATAAATTAAATAGCTTTGCATCTTTAACAATTTCCAAAGATGGGACAATCTCTCATGAATTTTATGATAAATACGAAAGGAAATCTGAAAAGATTAATAATTTAATAGACGATATAAATACGCAAGCCGAAGCAGAAGGAAGTAAAGTTGTTGCAAATATTGACGTTGATCTAAAAGTGGCTGATGAGAACAATATTAGGATGGTAAGAGTTAGAGAAACTCCAATTGGAAACCTTATATCTGACGCTTATAGAATCATTAGTGGAGCTGATATTGGAGTTGTTAATGGAGGAGGAATCAGAGTTGATTTACATAAAGGAGATGTAACATATAAAGATATTAAAAGTGTTCATCCTTTTGGAAATGTTTTAATGAAGAAGAAAACTACAGGCGCTAAGATTCTTGATTATTTAGAATTTACTTCGATGAAAACCGAGAAAGAAAGAGTTAAAGACGGAAGGGCTTTTGGTGAATTTGGTGCTTTCGCAAATGTTTCCGGTCTTAAATATAAAATTGATACTTCGATACCAACAAGTGTGGTTGTCGATGAAAGCGGCGCTTTTGTTAAAATAGACGGAACAAGAAGAGTTAAAGATGTAAAAGTTTTGGAAAATAATGAATACGTTGATATTGATCCTGATAAAGAATATGTAATTGCTTCACATAACTTCCTACTTGATGCAGGAGGAGATGGTGCCAATATGTTTAAAGACGATCAAGTTATTCCTTCAGAACAAAAATTTGATTATGAAGTAGTAATTGATTATATTGTTGAAGTTTTAAAAGGACACTTGAAAGAAAAATATTCAACGACAGAAAATAGGATTGTTGTGCTTTAAATGAGATAATTATGGATACCGAAAATAAATTAGGAATCAAAAAATCAAAAGCTATTTTGTTATTTGCTCAAATGCTTTTGATTGTAATAATGCTTATAGTTGTGATTTATTTGTTATTTTTTGCAGCAAAACACAATTTAGGGGGATGGATGATCTCATCCTATGTTCTAATCACAATATCAATACCTGCTGTCGTTTACTATAGTACAATTGGCTATAAAAAAAGCAATTTTGCATATTTAGCTGCTGTTGTTCCTTTCATAGCTGCAATATTTGTTAATATTTTGTTTCCTCAAAGAAACGCAATCCAAATTTGACTGTTGTCAATTTTATTAGCATTAACTTTTTGGTTTATGTTAAGACAAAATGACAAGAAAAAATGTTTCTAAAGAATGAAATTTACTTGTTAATTTGATTTTTACTTTCCATTTATAATTGATCTTTAGAAGTTAAGATTCAAAAAAATCGATTGTTATCGCACTTTTTAATTTCAATATTGGAGTTTTTGTAGCATTTTTTATCCAAAATAAAAGACGAATTGCTTTAAAGTCTTTCAGTTTTGTCGACGATAATCGACAAAAATATATTTTAAATATAAAACGTATTGAAGAAGAGGCATAGTAAAACGAATCACGAAACTTTTAAAAGGATAATTTCTAATTTAATGAAACATTTAAAATTTGAAAATGAGTTTAAAAAGTCCATATATAAGGACTAAATTCAAGAATTATTTCTCATATTAATATAAATAGTTGATAATATTAGCGCATATCCATAAAGAGTGTGGTTAGGGACAAGCCCAGAGATCCACCGACAACCCAAGAAATGTTGGGTGCCAAAGCTTGAACGATGGGAACAAAATATTTAAGGTCCTTTACAAAATGTTGGGGCTTAGTGGTGCACTACTATATTTAATACTCCTGTCGTAACGATGGGAGTTTTTAATTTCTTTTTATGGCGATAATAAGGAGGAAGTATGAAAAGAATGAATGAAAAAGAAACACTTGAAACTGGAATGACGGGAAGCGTTTCGGTAAAGAGGTGGTAACTATGAGAAATTCATTAATTACAGAACCGCTTGGTTTGTACGGATGGTCTCACCTTGAACCTGTTTTATTGGCTGCATTAGCTAGCGAGTCACCTATGCTATTAATTGGTAAACATGGTAGCGCTAAGTCTTTCATATTAGAGCGATTAGCGGAGTCATTGGGTTTGGAATTTAGGTGTTATAACGCTTCGCTTATTAATTATGATGATTTAGTTGGGATACCTGTTCCAGTTAATAACAATACATCATTAAGTTATATTTCTAATCCAAATTCGATTTGGGACGCTGAGGTTGTTTTTATCGATGAACTAAATAGAACAAAACCTGAGCTTCAAAATAAACTTTTCCCAATTATCTATGACAAACGCGTTCAAGGAACCAATTTAGCAAAACTAAAATATCGTTGGGCTGCGATGAATCCGCCCGCTAAAGACGACGACGAAGATGAATTGTCTTATATTGGCGCAATGCCTTTAGATCCTGCTCTTGCAGATAGATTCCCTTTTATTATAAATGTCCCAACATGGGATGACTTAAACGATATTGATAAAAGAAATATGCTTTTTGATAATCATCTTGGCAAGCATGATTTCCCTATTAATATCCACGAACTAATTCAAAAAACTAAAGATTGTTATAAGACACTTCTTGCGACAAGCGAAGAATCTTTTTCAAAATATATCATTACTTTAATGGGTTTATTAAAGAACTCATTTGGCTATTTTTCCGCCAGAAGAGCAACAATGTTAGAAGATTCATTAATATATCTTTTTGCTGCTTCAAAAGTGATCAATGAACATTTTAATTTAGATACTTCATTTAATAATGTTGCCTATCTCCATATTCAAAATACATTACCTAATAACGCAAACGAAGTGATAGACAAAGCCCTTTTAATGAACATTTGTCAACAAGCGCTTAAACTAACGGATTTAGATGAATCGATTGAAAAAGATATTTTGCTCATTTCTAATCCAATTGTAAGACTGAAGGTTTTAATTAAAAACAAAAAAGAAGTTGAAACTGAAATTATTAATGACACGATTACGTCGTCTTTAAGTGAAATTAATGACAATAAGATTAGACGCGCCATGGCCTTATTTACTTATCTTTCTTTTAGAAATAACCGTGATATTCATGCAGCGGTCATAGAAACCTTAGCTAATGAAATTAGGCCAGTATTAGAAACAAAGAGCCATACATCGATGGAAGTTTTAAGTAAAAAGAAATGCGCAGACGCAATTGTTTCTTTAATGCATAGCGTTTCTAATAAGAAAAAATATAAGAAATATTTAAACAATTACCTCTGCTCTTTTTTGCCTGACCAATATTTAACGGAAGATGAACCAAAATCATTATTCACTTTCTTTATTGATACTTGGGAAGAACTGGATTTATGAGTGAATTATTGCAGAACATGTCTGTTCCGCCAAGAAGTGAAGTTAAGTTCAAAAAAGAACAATTAAATAAATACATTGCCTTTAATCCTATTATATTGGGAAGACTTCTTGGCGATAGTGATATTGCCATAAAGGACCTATGCAACAAAGTTGAAAAATATGTTAGTGATCATCCAAAAATCGAGGAGATTATAGAAAAACCAACTGGCTATATGATTGGCGAATTCATTGAGCTTAAGGGTAAGAATAAGTTTACAAAAGAGCTTGATAATAAGTTAAAGCAATATAAATATATCGAATGCGATAATCTTGAACTTTTAATTATTGTTTTCTGCTCAACGGTTGGCGATTTGTATATTCCTAATAGAAAGCTTAGTTTTGAAAGCACAAAATTTGACAAGATACTTTTATTTCCCGAAGAGGAGGTAAATTCATGAGTGATATAGATAATATTAAAAGAAGATTATTTTCGGTTATTCCTACCGGTTCGCTTCATATGATGGAGTTTCTTAAATTAATGGATATAAGATTTGTGGAAGAAGAAACAAAATCGGCGGCGGTGACTTGCACTTCTAGACCAGAATTATTATTAAACAAAGACTTCATAGACTCGTATTGCAAGACTGATGAACATCTCTTTATGCTTGTGATGCACGAACTTTATCACATCATTTTAGGGCATACCCATTTATTTAAAAGACACACTGAAATTGATAATATTGCCTTTGATGCAGTAATCAATGCGATATTATGTCGCACATTTCCTAATGAAGAATATGTTTCTTTTTTCACTTCCATTAATAGTGATGAAGATTTTCCTGGCTGTATACTTAGGCCAATAGGAAACAAAACACCTTTAAAATATATTCCTATTCTAAAGAACCTTTATTACACAAATACCGGGACTTACTTTGAAGTATATGAATGTATTACGAATGAATTAGAAGAAATGCTTAAGAGTGGCCAAATTAAATACATTCTTTTAGGAAATCACAAGGACAGCAATGAGGATATAAATAATCCACTTCTTAAAGAATTAATTGATAAGGTTATTTCTACGTGGCCTAGAGAGATGATTGTTACTGGAAGGGATTTAGGTGGTGAATTAGAAGACAAGACAATTGAATTCGCTAAAGCTAAAAGAAATGCGCAAAACAAGATGAAAAGATTATTAAGAAAATCAGGAGTTATACAAGGAATTGTTTCTAAAAGAAAAATGTCAATTCAATATATTCAAGAAGATGCAACCTTAGTTACTCCCGATTATAAGGATAGAACTTTATTAACTAAATCTATTATTTATAAACAGCCTCTTCTTTATAATTCATCGCTTTTAAATTCAAAGATTGTTAGAGAAGGAAATGTCCAAACGCTTGTTTATTTAGACGTTTCTGGTTCGGTTGTTGGTGAGATAAATCATTTTGCTCCATTATTATTAAAACCTTACAAAAATAAGGAATGTTTGTTGTTTGTTTTCTCAACAATAGTAGTGCCTGTTTCCTATCAAGATTTTAGAAAAGGGAAATATAAATCTACGGGTGGCACATCTTTAAATTGTATTTTTGAACATTACTTTTCTTTGCCAAAGGAAAAACAAACAAAAAGAATACTTATTTTAACCGATGGTAATACTGGCAAAGTGACAAACGATTTATATCGAAAAATTAAAGAACGTAAAATCGAAGTCTATTGTGGACTTTTTGGCGAATATACAAAAAAAGATATGTTAAACATTACAAAGTATTTTGAGGAGTTTTAATTATGATTTTAGTAGCAGAATATGTATCCCCTGGACATCCAGACCGTTTATGTGATGCAATTGTAAATAACATTGTTGATTATGTTGTATCTAGAGATAAGGATGCTTTGTGCGGACTAGAATGCGCCATTCACACAAATAAAGTTTTTGTTGATGGAAGAATTGCTGCCGGAAAGCATCGTAAAGTTATTAATCAGGAAAAAATTAAAGAAATAGTTAGGGAAGTGTATAAAAATGCTCATTATGGCTGTAAATATACCGCAGATGGAAAATTTTATAAAAGATGTTGGCATCCTTATCCTGAAGAACTTGAGATTATATTAGACGTCTGTATTGAAAGACTCTCCGATGATGAAAGAGAATTAAGACAATATAGCGATGATCAGAATGTCGTGAATGGATATGCGCTTAATTCTCCATTAACTGACTATTTACCTATTGAACATTTTGTTGCCTTAAAAATTGGGGAAGCTTTAGCAAACAAAAGTTTTTTACATGGCCCAGATTTTAAAGTTTTAGTTCAAATTGAAAAAGAAAACGATGCCTTAAGATGGCATAGATTGACCATCAGCGCCCAGCATCATAGAGATGAAGACTACAAACAATTCTTTGATCATATGAAATCGTGCATGGATTCAATTCTAGATAATTTATTTTCTGGAACTAATCTGGACTCTATTTCAAAAATTGACAATTTAAATTTTTATTTAAATGGAGCTGGTGATTTTGTACAAGGTGGTCCTGAAGGAGATAATGGACTTTCCGGCAAGAAATTATGTATCGATTTTTATGGTCCTTCAGTGCCAATTGGTGGTGGTGCAATCTTTGGTAAAGACCCACATAAGATTGATGTTTGTGGTGCATTAAGAGCTCGCGAATTAGCATTAAAATTAGTAAAAGAGCAGGGATTTTATAGCGTATTCACAACTTTAGCATGGTCACCAGGTGAAAAATCGCCATACATTATAGAAGCCTACGCAATTGATGAATTTGGAACAAAAATTAAAGTGGACAGCTCGTTGCTACCTCCTAGGGATTTCTTTTCTATTGAGTGCATAAATAATGACATGAATTTGGCTGATAGAAAAATTACATCCGTAAGAGATATTAAATAGTAAATATTCTATATAGGTAAGAGCATATATTTTGATCATAAATCAAACTTTATGATGCCAACTCTGTCATCGAGGGCATAATTAATTGATAAAAATAGATTTATAAAAAGATTTTAGATATTCTCAATCAATAATATAAACTGGGTGCGTGAGTTTAACCATAACGGAGCTTATGCTTCGTTTTTCTTATATAGTAAATTTCTTTTGAACTAAGATATCATCTCTATGTTTTTTTGATAGCTGATATAACGTGGACAGAATTAAGGGCCAATTACCACAACATGGACAATATTTTCTTCACTAACAATAATTAACTGTTAACAAAATAAAAAAATTTGATAAAATGTTTACAGAGGTGAAGAATATGATTGGCAAAAAAATCAAGTATTACCGTTTAAAAAAAGGAGTGACAACTGAAGAGCTTGCTAGGGCAATTGGATGCACCAAAGCCGCTATTTCTTTATATGAAAATGAAGAAAGAGAGCCAAACATTGATATTTGCAAAAATATCGCTAATGCTTTAGAAATTCCATGGACTGAATTGCTTTCTAGAAATAATAGCAATTTGGTTTTTAATCATGTTAGTTTTAGAAAAAAACAAAAAGCCTCTAAAAAGGACATTGAACTATTAAAAATTGAAATTGAAAATAAATGTTCTGAACGTATTGCTCTAATGAACATAGTGGGATTAGTAAATTTTAAAGTTTTTAAGGCTAAAAAACTATCTTTTAATAACAGTGCTTCTAATAACGCAAAAATAATAAGATCTATTTTGGGTCTCTCGTCTTTTGGACCAATTTATTCTATTACTAATGTTTTAGAACATGCAGGTATCATCGTTCTTTCTTTTGAGTGTTCTGATGAAATTGACGGAATTAATGGATTGGTAAACGGCATTCCTTATATATTCTTTAATTCCAAAATCAGAACAATTGAAAGACAAAGATTCACCTTAATTCACGAAACGTGTCATTTATTCTTTAATAATTCTGAAGAAAACATGTCGGAAAAAGACATTGAAAAATATATTAACCAAGTTGCAGGCAATGTTTTAATTCCTGATGATGATATTTATTCTATTTTTGGTAAAACAAATAGAAATATAACAACATATCTTAGAAATGACATTGCTAAGCAATATAAAATTGCTCCTTCTTGTTTATTAAATAGACTTTTAGAAGCAGGTGTTATTACAGAAATGTACCACAAGAACTATTTTGTTTTCTTGAATAGAAACGGTGGTAGAAAAATGGAGAAAACACTTTTAGATTCGGCTAAAGACTCTGAAAAGCCAACAATTTTTACTCAACAAGTATATTTGGCGCTTTCTGAGGAATTAATAACAATTTCTAGAGCGGCAGAATTATTGCATGTTCCACTTTATGATGTAATGCAAAATATGAGAGTAGAATAATATGAAGAAATTTTTATATTGCGACTCATGTTTTCTAATAACTTTTTACCAAGATGGCAAACTTGGTTCTTTATCACAATATAAAGATCAATTCTATATTTCTGAAACTCAAATAATAGGCGAACTAATTAAGCCAAATGAATTGGCTGAAATTGTTAGAAAATCAGTAAGTGTAATTACAAATGATAAGGATGAGATAAGAGTCAAAACAAGCGAATTCGCTCTAAAATACAAATCTTTATCTACTTATGATTGTTTGTGTATGGCATACGCTTTTATCGACGGATATTGTCTTATTACTGATGATAAAACATTACAAAAGAAATGCGTTATGAACAATATTGAAGTTAAAACTTCTGAAGATATTGTTGATGAATTTTTAAATGGAGGTGATGACTATGTCAATAAGAAGAAATAAATAAGTGGAAGGAGGACACATGAAAAGGAAAAAAATAGACGCTAAAAAAATCGCAACCAGTGCGAATGGTTACGATTAGAGATATGCTGAATTAGCAATCACCATATACATAGTAGCATATCTCAATTTTGAATACACAGTAAAACTGTAGAAAGGTAAAAATTGATTTATGTTACGAAAATCAAAAACTCCCTATATTAGGGACGTCTATCTTGCTTACCTTATCGATGGCGCTAGACGTACTGAAACCGATGAGTTTCCGATAATCGAAGAGTGGATGGTTGCCACTGAGCCACCAAAAGAAATAATACAGTGGGATAGAAGGTGTGATGTTGCTAATCCATCTGAAACTGGAATGTCATTTTATTGCAATGACCCAGCGTTTCAACCAATTTTAGGCAATCCAAAAGCTTATACTGAAAAATTAAGAACATATGGATTAATAATTGGTGTTGATGCTAGTCCTTACGATAATATGCCACTTTGGGTTCAAAAGAGCCAAATCGGATTGAATCTCGGCATTACATATTATTATGGTTCTCAAGGAATCAGAATAATTCCAAATGTCAGGCTTGGTGATAATAGAACATTGTCTTCTTTGGAGGCATATCCTCATCATACATTGATTGCTATAGGCACACATGGCTTCACAAAAAGACTTGATAACAGGTATATATTTGCTGAACAAGTTCAAAAAATAGTGGATGAATTAGAGCCAACTGGTATTTGTGTTTATGGTCCGGCATCCGATGAAATATTCGGTTATGCAATGTTAAAAGGAATTCCTATTTATCAATACGATTCCTACACAATGAAAGAAAACGCTAAAGATAGGGAGCGTAGACTTTCTAAGGGTGGCAAAAATGAAGGGTGATAGTCCTTTATTCTCAAATTTCTCTGGTGGTGGTTCTGGAGGAAGTAGTAGCTCTTATTCATCATCTCCTTTGGGTGGAAACTCACAGGCCTATCAAAATGAGTATTCTGTATACGCTAAGATGATGAAGAAAGACATAAAACGTGGTGTTTATAGCCCTGCGCATGGTGGATATATAAAAAATCCAACTGCACATAATCTTGATGATGATTATGATGGAGAATATATTATGGGTCGCCATGGTCAAGCAACAATACCGTATGTAATTACAACGCAAGGAACTGTCATCATAGGGAAGAGAAACGGATTAGGAAGGGGTGCTGAAGCTCTACCAACTCCTCATCCGACTTTAATAGGCGGTCTTGATCCCAAAGTTAAAATGGCGGGCATGTTAACGATTAAGGATGGGAAGATATTATCCTATGACCATATGAGTGGACATTATCGCCCAAATATAAAATCGTTGCGTTGGGCTGATGAAGCCTTTGCAAAATATCCTAAGCATAAATATTTCAATGGAGGAAATAAAAATGATTAAAGAATATGACACAACAATTACTGAAAAATTATTCAGTGTTGATCGCTTTAAAGAAGGCAAAGAATATGAAAAAGAAATTGAAAAAGCAGAAAAATTGTATGAAAAAGCTCAAATAATTTTAAAAGAGTGCGACAATCAGCAAGTATTTGACAACTGGTTTTCATATCTTAAAAACAACATTCACAATAAAAAAGATGCATGGAATTTCATGATGTCATTCTTTGATTATGACGGTCATAACATTAAAGTTAAAGATCCGTATCCGTTTTTAGGATTATTATTTAATAGATTAGGCCTCTCACTTGATGCTGAACCATTTAAAGGTGAAGAGGAAACAATGTTTGACACCTTTGATTCAATATACGTTTCTCTATTAATTAAATCCGGAATAATTAAAAAAGACGATTATTTCTATGTTAATTTATATAGCGACGATAGATTCAAAAAAGCGGTTGAAGAAAACAAATAAAACAGAAAGTAGATTTCATTAATGAGATCTGCTTTTTAATTAATGTAGATACCGTATTTAAGTTTGAATTTAGTCTTCCTAATGTAGTAGTGATAGCAAAAAAATTGAAAATATCAAAAACCATAAAGTAATAAAAAACACGTATTTTTACGTACGTGTCTCGACAATCAATTGTGGCGGAGAAAAGGGGATTTGAACCCCTGCAGGCTTTCACCTCTATCAGTTTTCGAAACTGACCCCTTCAGCCGCTTGGGTATTTCTCCGTAAGTAAGATTATACATAAAGACTGAAGTTTTATCTATATTTTCAAAGGCACAACAAAGACTATAAAGAGTGATGGCAACTATGTTTTTTAGTTGACTTTAGTATATAATACTAAAGTATGGAGCGAGTTAACTCTTTATTTTTTGTTATGTTAGGAAGAACGTGGACATTCTTCCTTGTTTCAGTAATTATTGGAGTAGTTGCAGCTATAGGCGTTACTATTTTTTTGATTATACTTAAAACTAAAGAAAATAATGAAAACAAGAAAATTAAAGGTAAAATCGGTCAAGAAAGTGTTTGTATTGTTAATTTAAGAGAAGAAAACGCTTATAGATTCTATTTTAATAACTTGCGTTCAAAAAAGAATATTACTTTAAGAGATTTTTTAGATGAATTTTCCACTAAAGATAGAACTAAAATAAGAACCCGGCTTGAGGATCTCGGAAAGCAAAATTTTCAAAAATTCTCAGAGAATAATTTGTTTGTCGCTGAGATGATTGTAACTAACGATAGAAATCCAAAAAAAGTAACCTACAATCGTTGTTTAATTGAGTGTGTTGGCAAAGATATTGATTCCGGAATTTTGAATTTAGATTTAGTTAGACTACCAAATATTCCAACAAAAAATGACAAAGATAAATCTAATGATTTCCATAAATATCTTTATGAAGATGTTGAGATTAAATCGATTTATAACATACAAGATACAAGCAAAAATTGTCTTTTAAATATCAGATGTTTTAGAAAAAAGGGTTTAGTTTCTGATACCAATGACAACGTTTTAAGATATTACATGTTGAATGAAATTTATGACATTGTAAAAGATAAAACTTCTTTTAATTATTTTTGGTTTGATGAATTTGATAACAAATCTTTATTCTTTTTGACTAATAAAGCACCTAATATTTATGTACTTTCTAACTTAATTAAAAAGCTTCAAGAAAGGCTTCAAAAACTTTTTGATATCTTAGGATTATCAAGATTTTATGATGTTGTTGTAGTTGGTGCAAAGCGTAAAGAATTATCGAGCGACTTTGAAAAAGGCAAAGTGAGCATTAAAGATTATTCTCTTTCAATTTATGAAAATAATAAGAAAATGGGGACTTTTTCGAGTGAACAAGGTCAAGAACTCGCTGAAGAAGCAACGAAAAATGAACTCACAAAAATCATTAAAAATTCCATGCTTGGATCAAGATATCTATCTTTATACAAGGTTAACAAGAAGTCTATTAGCGTATATGGCTACTTAGCTGTTCCATATCTAAAAAATTCAAGTTTTAAGTCAGTTGAAGTCTTAAAAACAACAGCTGTTAAATACGATATGATTAAGGATGTTTCATCCTTAGTTGCTCGTAAAACAGTACCAACATTTAATAGTGAGAAGAATTCAAATTTAAACAAGTTGGTGATTTATCTAAACCCTCATGAATTGCCGACACTTACTAGAATATACTCTCACTTAAATAACATTGATAATACAAGTATTATCTTTGTATTACGTAATGCGGCAGTGGCTGCTAGAGAAAAAGAACCGACATTTTATCAGTCGTTAAATACGATAAAATCAAAATTAAAATGTGACTTCTATATCGACATTAATACCGAAGATTACATCTTAAAAGATGCAACCTACAAATTGTTTGATGGATTCGTTATGAATTCACAAGGAATTAGTGGAGGTAACAAATTAGAAGGAAGAGAATTCGTCAAAGTACGTAATCTTTATGAGAAATTTGCTGAATTTAAAAAACCAATTATTGCTACAAACTTTAAGACATGGCAAGAGATTGAGATGCTTGCAAAAATTGGTGTTTCTATATTTGGTAGCGAAGTGATTGTTCAAGAGAGCGAAAACTTAATTCCAATTAGTCAAAAGTCACAAAAACGTTTAATTAATATGTATAAAAAATAGGAGTTATTATGGATATTAAAAATAAGTCAATTACAAGTAGAAATGAAGATTTTGCCCAATGGTACACTGATGTCTGCAAAAAAGCAGAACTTATGGACTATTCGCAAGTCAAAGGTTTTATTATTTATAGACCATATGGATATGCAATTTGGGAACAAATTCAAGCATATTTAGACAAGGAATTTAAGAAAACAGGACATGAAAACGTCTACATGCCATTAGTTATTAATGAATCACTATTCCTTAAGGAAAAAGAACACGTCGAAGGCTTTGCTCCTGAGTGCTTAATTGCAACACAAGGCGGCGGACAAGAGATTCAAGATAAGTTAATCATTAGACCAACAAGCGAATGCTTGTTCTGTGATCACTATTCAAAAGTAATTAATTCATATAGAGATTTACCAAAACTCTATAACCAATGGTGTTCGGTTGTTAGATGGGAAAAAACAACTCGTCCATTCTTAAGAGGAAGCGAATTCTTATGGCAAGAAGGACATACCATGCACGCAAGTGAACACGAAGCAAGACAAGAAACACTTAGAATGCTTGAAATCTACGATAAGTGTGGAAGAGATCTATTAGCTGTCCCATTTGTTAAAGGTAGAAAAACTGAAAAAGAAAAATTTGCAGGCGCTTTAGAAACATATACTATTGAGGCCTTAATGCATGATGGCAAAGCTCTCCAAAGCGGAACGACCCATTATTTCGGAAATGGCTTCGCAAAAGCTTTTGGAATACAATACTTAGATAAAGATGGAAAAATTAAGAATCCATATCAAACAAGTTGGGGCGTCTCAACAAGATTAATTGGCTCTATTATTATGGTTCATGGTGATGATAATGGCTTAGTTTTACCACCATATGTTGCACCAATTCAAGCAGTCATTGTCCCAATTAGAATGAACGAACCAGGTGTTTTATCTAAAGCTAGAGAGCTCAAAGAAGAATTAGAAAACGCAGGCATTAGAGTCAAACTTGATGATTCAGACAAGACTCCAGGTTGGAAATTTAGCGAATACGAAATGAAAGGTGTTCCTATCAGAATTGAAGTTGGCCCAAAAGATGTTGAAAATAACAGCTGCATGATTTCTAAAAGAAATGACGGTACAAAAACTAAATATTCTCTCGAAAACCTTGCAGAAACCGTACAAAATCTCTTAAAAACAATTCATTCTGAGATGTATAGTGCAGCACTTCGTAACCTTACTGAGAACATTAAAGAAGCTCATACATATGATGAATTGAAAGAAATTGTTAATGTCGGCGGATATGCAAAGATTATGTGGTGTGGTGACGAAGCTTGTGAAAACAAGATCAAAGAAGACACCGCAGCAACTGCTAGATGCTTACCATTTGACCAAATTGCATTTGGCGATAAATGTCCAATTTGTGGTAAAGAAGCAAAACACGTTGTGTATTTTGCAAAAGCCTATTAGCGCAAATTGTTTGATTAGTTATATCTAACTAGTATAATTATTCATACGGAGATAAAAATGAGAAACCATCAATCAGAAGAAGACTATTTAGAGAGAATTCTTGTCTTACAAGAAAGAAATGGAAAAGTTCGTTCTATCGATATCGCTAACGATATGAATTTCAGTAAGCCAAGCATTTCTATCGCAATGAAAAAACTTGAAGAGAAGAAATATATTTATGTCGATAATGACACTGGCTTTATTTTCTTAACTGAAGAAGGAAAAAACATAGCTGAAAAGATTTATCATAGACACAAAACTTTAACTCGCATTTTTATTGAAATCGGTGTTACTCCTGATGTTGCTGAAATGGACGCCTGTAAAATCGAACACGATTTAACAGATGAAACATTTGAAAAATTGGAAAATCATTTTAAAGAAAATTAGTATAGTAGGACTCAAAATTCTGAGTCCTTTATTTTTAAAAACAATAACCACGTGCACGCGTTTTCTTTAGTATTTTTTTACGAACTTATCTTTTAAATATTCATTCAAATGTATGTATTGCAAACACCATAAAAATTATGTTTTCTCATATTGATTGCACACAGGTATTTTATTTTAATAAAATATGTCTTATGGAAAATATTAAAGGATTATCACACGAAGAAGTTCTCGAAAGAGAGAAAAAAGGACAGACAAATTTTCATAAAAGTGTTAAAGGAAAAAGTTATGGAAGAATAATTTTGGATGCTTTTATTAATCCTTTTAATATTGTTTTGTTTGCACTGGCAATTGTTTTTCTTTGCTTCCAAATCTTTTATCCTAATGGATTTAAAGCAATTCCTATAACAAAATACGGCTTTATGCTTGTTATTTTGTGCAATGCTGTAATTTCAATAATCTCTGAAGTCAGCAGCAAAAAAGTTGTAGAAAAGATGAAACTTATCACTGATCCACGTGTAAAAGTGATTCGAGATGGAGTTGAACAAACTATTCTTTCTGATAATGTTGTAATTGATGATGTCATTGTCTTAAAAGCAGGAGACGTTGCAACATGCGACATGCAAGTTTTAGAAGGTACTTTTAGAGTTAATGAGAGTAATCTTACTGGTGAAAGTGATTTAATTGAAAAAAATCCAGGAGATGAAATTGATTCAAGCTCTTTAATTGTGAGTGGAAATGGAAAACTAATTGCAATTAGAGTTGGTGAAGAGACTTTCTCAGCAAAAATTGAAAACAAAGTTTCATCAATAAAAAAACAAAATTCAATATTAGTTAAAGAAATAAATTGGATGATTAATTTGCTTTTATTATTCACTATTCCTTGTGTTTTATGTTCTGTATTAAAAACTTGGTCAATAGGTGTGGATGGAAAAGCATGGGAATTTTCTTTAGATGTAATTACAAAAGGAGCGACCACTCTAGTTGGAATGCTGACTATTGGGATGCTGTTTTTAACAAGTGTGACGTTAAGTAAAGCAATTGTTAAGTTATCAAAACAAAATACGATGATACAAAACCTTTATGCAGTTGAGAAACTTAGTAGAGTTGATACTTTGTGTTTAGATAAAACAGGTACTTTAACAAGTGGTAAGTTTTACGTTGATAGTGTTGTCGAATTTAATAAAGTTGATGAAGAAATTATGAAAAAGTTTCTTAGCGCTTTCAAAGAAAGAAACTTTATTAACGATGCACTTGTTGCAAAATATGGGGAATTACAAAGTGATGAAATAGAAAGTGTCCATGAGTTTAATAGCAAGGACAAATATAGTTCAGTTAAATTTAAAAACGGCGATGAATATTTTATGGGTGCTGCCGACATTCTTTTAGAGGAAGGTAAAGAACTTGACTGTCTTAGAAAAAAAGCTTCAGAAGGCTTTATGGTTATTGTGTTAAAGAAAAATAATGAGGTTTTGCAAGGTTTTTGCCTTAAAGATGAATTGAGAAGCAATATTAAAGACACCTTAAATTACTTTAATAATATCAATATTAACGTGAAAATTATCAGCGGAGACAATCTAGAAGCTGTCCAAAAAATAGCTAAAGAAGCTGGTGTTTTAAATGCAGAAAAAGGAATCTTAATGAAGGGTGTCTCATTAGAAGATATTCCAAATATTGTTGATGAATATACGGTTTTTGCTAGAGCCACCCCCGAACAAAAAGAAGCAATAATTAAAGCACTTCAAGAAAAGAAGCACATTGTAGGTTATGTTGGAGATGGAATAAATGACGTTACTTCTTTAAGAAGAAGCAATTGCGCAATCACGTTTAAAAGCGCTGTTGATAGTGCAAAATCAGTTGCTGATGTAATTCTTTTAGATGATGACTTTGCACACATGCCAAAGGTTTTTGAAGAAGGACAACGAGTCGTTAGTAACATTATTAGATCGCTCACCTTATTCATGTCTAAGTCATTTTTCCTTGGACTATTCTCTATATTTTCAGTGTTTGTTCCTAATGGTATGGTTATTGAAATTGAATCAATTTATATTTACGAGTTTATTTCAATTAGTTTGTGCGGACTCTTGTTATCACTTCAAAATAATAGACCTCAAAAGATTGATACAAATTTCAAAAAGAAAGTATTGCTTTCTGGTTTTGTAAATGGTTTATTCATGGCTTTAATTAGCTTCGTTCCAATCATTATTAATGTAACAACTTCACTAGCAAATGTCTCGTTTGTAACGTCTATATTAATAACGATTTCAGGAACTATTGTTATGGTTTTCCTCTGCGTTCCTTTTGAAAAATATACGACTTTTGTGGCTTTAATTGGTAGTTTTGCAACGGTTTTATTCGGATTAATGCTTCCTGATGTATTCTTTAAATCTGGATATTTAAAAGGGGCCGGAAATATTGGAGCACAGTTAGAACTTATTGGAAAAGATTTCTTCAATATGAGTACATATTCTTCACTTACCTCTATTGAAATTTGGGTCCTAGTTATTTGTTTTGTAGGCGGCCCAATTGTTTATTTTGCAATCTATTATTTAAAGAGTAAACTATTTAAAAAGATTGATTTGAAAGAAGCAAAAAATGCAGAAAGATAAGAATTTAATGGATCAAGAAATAAATGCATTAAGATGGTCTTTAAGTAGAGACTTTGAACTTTTCTGCAACAAAAATAAATTAGATTATAAAAACGTATCTAACTTTGAATACTTCATTAAGGAAAGCAAAAAAAGTGAAGATTTTAATTTAGAAAGTCAGCTTGAAGCTTTTAATAATGAAGGAATGTTTTTCACTGACCAAGATCGAGATATTATTACAACTATTTACACATATATTGTGAAGGAAAATCTCTACTTCCCTAATATAAAAATAGGTTATATTCTAATGTCTAGAAATCAATCAAAGAAAAAGATAGAACTTGGTGCTCGGGAAGAAAATGCAATGTCCATTTTCGAAGAGATTAAACAAAACTTTAAAGTTACAGATTTTTATAATCCAGATGAACAGTGTTTTGAGATTGATTTATATAACAAAACAATTTTTAGTTTAAGAGTTCTTTTAAAAATTTACTTTGAAAACGCAAGATTTGATTTATTTGATGAAGTTGCAAAGTATTTATTTATAACCATTTTTAATAACGAACTATATTATCACGCAGCCGTTTATAATTTCTTTGTTGTTCATAAAAAAGAAGAAGCTATTGAATATTTTAATGCGCATCTCACCTCTTTAGAAATTGCCTATCCATTAAATGAATTAATTAATGCGGTAATGGAAGAAAATGACGAGTTATATGATAAAGCGTTCTTATTTATTTCTTTAAAGAATAATGAATTATTCTGGGCTTATAAATATGGCGTAGATCCGCTATTCTATAAATCTAAATATGGTGAGAGAATCGTTTTTACTAGAGACGATTACAACAATACGAATCCTTTTTATACATACTATATGGTAAAAATGGCATATCTATATTTAGATAAATTTTATAATCAAAATTTGGGAACAAAAATCTTTAACAACATTGCAGCTTTATTACAAACTTATCCTCTTGAAGATAAAGATAAACATGCTCTTTATGCGATTAGAGAAAATATTCAAATTTTCTTAATTGAAGATTCATACGCTGAAATAAAATTAGATTTATTTTATGAACATTTGTTAAATACAAATGGTAGAAAGGATGGCTCAACATTAATTTCGTATACGCAAGATAAACGTGGTGTGATGGAATTTGAAGATTTCAAAGAATGCATAAGTCATCTTTTATATTCTAAAATTATTAAAATTGTTGATATAGGCGGGTATGATTATCTCCAAATAGGAATTTTACCAATTGTTTTAGCTGACACCTATTTTGCAGCTGATAAATTAACAAATAGAGTTAAGGACATTTTGCCTAAATCAATTAAGAAAAAACGAAAGGAGAACTAACATACATAAGTTTGTTAGTTTATAATTTACCTATGGCCGAAATATATTCTAGAGAAATTACAATTACAATGAACATGCTTGATTATCAAGATTATGTTAAACCTTCTGCACTTTTAGATGCAGTTCAATTTGTTGGCTCAGAACATTCAGATGCAATGAAGTGCGGATTTAGTGACTTGATTAGCCAAGATGTTATTTGGGTAGTTATAAAAAATGAAATCAATATTTATAAAAAAGTGAAAACACCTAGCTCGCTTAGGTTTGTAACTTACCCATTAAAACCAAGAATTTTTGAATACCCAAGAGATACAGAAGTTTATCAAGGTGATGAACTCATCGCTCTTATTAGAGCAACATGGATGATGTACAGTCTAAAAGAAAATAAGATTGTAACTCTTCCTGTTTATAGTAACGCCGAATTAAAAGAACCTATTGTTAGTGGGCGTATTCAAAGGATAGAAAAAATTTCAAAAGAGGAAATGAATTTCGAAAAGGAAGTAGAAGTAACTTATCATCAAATTGACCACAATAAACACTTAAATAATACACATTATTTAGATTTCTTTAGCGATATTTTTGAAGACAAATATAACTTCAAAAGAATCAATGTTGAATATATCAAACAAGCATATATTCATCAAAAAATCTCACTATTCTCAGCTAAAATTAATAATTTTGCCTATGTCTTTGGCTATGTAAGAGATGAACAAATCTTTGCCGTTAAAGGAGAAATTCAAGATGAAGATCAATAAAGAAGTTGAAATTGCTCTTAAGGAAGGAAAACCTGTAGTAGCTCTAGAATCCACAATTATTTCGCATGGTATGCCATATCCAAAAAATGTCGAATGCGCATTAAAAGTTGAAGAAGAAATCCGTAAAAATGGAGCTATTCCTGCAACTATCGGAATTATTGATGGTGAACCTATTGTAGGTATGACACCAGATGAAATCGAAGAATTTGGAAAAAGAGAAGGTGTCAAAAAGTGTTCAAGAAGAGACCTCCCAATAATTATTGCTAAGAAATTACGGGGAGCAACAACAGTTAGCGCGACTATGATTCTTGCCTCTTTAGCGGGCATTGAATTCTTTGTTACTGGTGGTATTGGTGGGGTTCATAAAGGAGCACAACGAACCTTTGACATTTCAGCTGACTTAGATGAACTTCAAAACACAAATGTCACTGTTATTTGTGCTGGCCCTAAAGCTATTTTGGACCTAGATCTAACAATGGAATATTTAGAAACTAAAGGCGTTCCTGTTTTAGCATATAAACAAAACGTGCTACCTGCTTTTTATACTCCAAAAAGTAAAATTAAACTCGAATATCAAATAGATAGTCCTCTTGAAGCAGCTAACATTGTTAAAGCAAAAAGAGAATATGGACTTAAAGGCGGAGTTTTGATTTGTAACCCTGTTCCAGAAGAAGATGCTTTAGACGAAGAATTAATGAATCAAACCATTAACGCAGCTCTTATTGAGATGGATAGACGTGGAATAAAAGGAAAAGATCAAACACCATTCTTATTATCAAAAGTAGTAGAATTAACAGGCGGGAAGAGTTTAGAGACAAACATTAAATTAATTTTAAACAACGCAAAATTAGGAGCTAAAATTGCTTCAGAATATGCAAAAGTGAGACTAACTATTAAAAAACAATAAGAATTTTTACAAAAGTTTGTTCTTTAGAAAATTAGAGCATTCTAAAAAGAACTCAGCATAGTGAGCTTTAAAAAATTGACTATGTCAAATCCTACTTACAGCGAGATGGATCGTACTTAGTATTATGTGTCTCGAGGTAATAAATAACTCTTACAAGTTTCTTAGCAGCATGGCTATCAGCGACTCGTAAGAACTTATGTCCGGTGACTTTCTTCTTCACCCAATATTCCCTAAATGTTGGAGTGTGGATACATACGGTTCGGACAACATTCATTAAGGCATACCTCAAGTGGGATGATCCACGTTTGACCATCTTACCTCGATGGTATTTTGTGCCAGATTGTGATATACCGACATCTACTCCAGCGTAAGCAATGCATTGTTCGGCACTTGGAAATCTAGAAAAATCTCCAAATTCTCCTAAAATAGTGGCTAAACTAATCGGTCCCATTCCTGGAATGGATAAAGATGGAGGGTTTAATTCGAAAATAATCGACTTAATCTTCTCTTCTAATTTAGATACTTCTTTGTTTACAGTTTCGTAGACATTAAGTATAGATGGTAATTCATCTAATAAGTATTTAGGTGCAATACCAATTGAATCTACTGCGGATTTTTTAATCTCTAGTAGTTTGGAAATAGGTATCTTCCTAGAAACATTATGGACAAGAGTGATATCTTCATCGGTCCATTTAGCGATTCTAGAAGGAGTCTTATACTTCCTAATAATGAACAAAGCTGTCTCAGAACGAAGTTTAGCTGCAAAAAACTTCTTAAATTCTGGGAAAGTGATGTCCAAAATGTTCGTTAACTTAACCAAGCATCTCGAACGTTGATGAACAAGAGTTTCTCTTAATCTAGTTAAACTCTTTAATGCTTCAAGATGATATACTTGTGGTTGATAGGTTTTACTACCGATAGCCATTAGATACCTAGCAATTACCTGGCAATCAATCTTGTCGGTCTTGGTTCTTCTAAGTGATGTTTGCGAGTGGAATCGGCTCACTTGAAGTGGATTAAGTTCGGAGAACTTATATCCGTTAGAGGTAAGGAATGCTTTGATAAGCGTTCCATAATGTCCTGTAGCTTCTAAACCTATCTTTATTTTTTGGGAACAATGAAGATTGGTTAGAATCTCAAGCATTTCTTGGAATCCATCCTTATCGTTGGTAATCGTTCTTGGAGGTACGATTACATCTCCTGTATCTTCATCAATGATGCAGAAGTCATGTTTGAATTTGGCAATGTCAATGCCCATGTAAAACATATAGTTTCACCTCCTTCGTTAATACTGTGGTCCATTAGCTTTTATTCCTCGTAGCCTTGTGGTTGATAAATCGTCTAAGCGATAACTAACTGATTAACGATTAAAATAAAAGCTGTGGTAAGAGCCTCGATTGACTAGTCTAAGCTAGAAAGATATAGGTACAAATCCACAGCATATTAGTGAATTATATCATTGCTGTGAAATGAATAACTCACATGGTTCCCAAAGAAAGGAATTATAGATTAAGATCAATCATTTCTTTGGTCTAATTCTATAATACAAGGTAATAAATATGAAATATGAAATTAGAGAACAATCTGATAGCACAATTATCGCTATCGATAATGAACTTGGTTTAAAATGTGAATTATCATCTTTTGGTGCTGGTGTTTATTCATTATCTTTTAATGATGTCCCAGCTATCTTATCTTTAGAAGATTATGATGATTATAAATACTCACATCAATTTTTCGGAAAAACTCTTGGAGTAGTAGCTGGAAGATTAAAAGCAGATGGAATGATTTTAGATAATGAGTACCATTTAAACAAAACAAATGGTTACAATTATTCACTCCATGGTGGGCATGAAAAATCAATTTCCTTTAAAAATTGGGCTTATAAAATTAAAGATTCAAACAAAAAGTTTGATGTTATTTTCTCTATTAAAACAAGAAAAAACGAAAACGGATTCCCTGGTCAAGCTAAAATTGTTGTAACCTACGAATTCGCCAAAACAAACAATTCATTTAAGATTTTATTTAAAGGAACAACACCAAGTGAAGCCACTTTCTTAAGTTTATCAAACCACATGTATTTTAACTTCGGAGAAAGTGATATCAGCAATCACTACCTTAAGATGAATTGCGATAGAGTTGCTACAACAGATGAGAATCTTTTAATTGAAGGATTAAAACCAATTACCGAAGTTTTAGATTTTAGAAAATCAAGCAAATTAAATCCAAGAATGGCAAAGATTGAAAAAGAAGACTTCAAGGGAACAATTGATGACACATTCTTATTTGATGATAAAGTTGGAAAAGTAACTCTTAAAAATGAAAAGATGTCTATGACAATTACAACCGATTTCCCAACATTAAATATTTATGTCGACAATTCTATGAAGCCTGCAGTTTTCAGCAATCCAGGAATTGCACCTATTAGAAGAGCAATTGCTTTAGAGCCTCAATTATTTGTTTTTGATAGAGATTCTATCACATTCAAAAAAGGTGAAATTTTTAAACATAAAATCGAATACAAATTTAAATAAGGTTAAAAACCTTGCAAAATTCAACTATTTTTGGAGAAATGAAGATGGATGTTAAAATTGAAGATATCATAACAGGATTTGAAAATTGCTATCATAAGAAACCTGAATGTTATATTGATGCCGGAGGAAGATACGAAATTTTAGGGAATCACACAGACCATAACCATGGTTTATGTTTGGTTGCAAATGCCTCTTTAAGAATTAGAGCATGTGTCAGTAAGCACCCAACTAAGGTACAAATTAAATCAAAAGGATACGTATTTTTTGAATTCGATGTAAACAATTTAGAACTTGATGAATCAAATCCAAATAAGACCATGAGACTTATTCAAGGTGTTATTTTTAAGCTAAAAGATTTAGGC